>OBNN01000018.1_pt1 | contig 38675 bp, 37 predicted proteins | sample 1470811 | NCBI WGS metagenome assembly OBNN01 (sample SAMEA3275570, study PRJEB22092) | marine metagenome | biome: Estuarine Biome; feature: Surface Water; material: Coastal water | collected 2014-06-21T11:15:00+00 | depth 1 m
TACGGCGACCACCGAGATCTACACTCTTTCCCTACACGACGTCTTCCGATCTCGCGAGGCTGATAAGCACGGCATTCCCTTTGGCTATGTGGCAGATCCATTGGGAGCGGGTGTGGAGCGCTGTTATGCACTGTACAGCTACGCGCAATCAGAGGGTGTGGGCGTAGCATTTTTAGAGAGTTATGCGCGAGGGGTCTGGTCTGAGGGTATTCGCTCTGATACCGATGCAGGGCTGCGTAAATTGGTTGAGCGGGTTGGCTTGAATTGGCGCCACGCTCAACAATTGCTGCAAGACGATCGCTGGCGACTGTGGGCGCAAGATAATCTTGCTGAGCTGTATGGCCATGATCTATGGGGTGTGCCTAGCCTGGTTTATGGTCAGACGAAAGTTTTTGGGCAAGACAGAATTGATCGCATCGAACGCGCTATCGTCAATGATTTAACCACCGAAAATTGAGAAACCGGCAATGTCTATTAATAATCGAATTACCCAGTTAACGGGTACGCAATACCCTATCATTCAAGCGCCGATGGGTTGGATTGCGCGCGCGCAATTAGCTGCTGCGGTAAGCAATGCCGGCGGTCTTGGTGTTATTGAAACCTCATCCGGTGAAATGGACAATATCAAGCGCGAAGTGGCTCTGATGCGCCAGATGACGGATAAACCGTTTGCCATGAATGTTGCCCTGTCCTATGTGCGCGGGACCAATATTATTGATTTTGTGATTGATCAGGGGATTAAGTTTGTCACCACATCATCGGGCAGCCCCAGTGTGTGCACGAAAGATTTCCAAGCGGCGGGTATCACTGTGTTTCATGTGGTGCCAACACTCGAGATGGCGTTAAAAGCGTTGGACGCAGGTGTCGATGGATTAGTGGTTGAGGGAGGAGAGGGCGGCGGTTTCAAAAATCCAAGCCCAGTCTCGACCATGGTGCTGCTGCCATTAATTCGCTCTCGCTGTGATGTCCCTATTATTGCCGCCGGTGGTATTTCCGACGGCCTCTCTATGGCTGCGGCGTTTGCGATGGGCGCGGAGGGCGTGCAGATGGGTACGCGGATGCTGGCCTGCGCCGAGTCGCCTGTGCACGACAATTGGAAGCAGGCAATTATCAGCGCCGCAGAAACCGATACAGTGTTTCTTAATCAACAGGGCCGTCCGGCGTTGCGCGCTCTTAAAACCCAGCGCACAGCAGCGCTGGAACCTCTGGGACTGTTCAATGTCATGGAGCATATGGCTGAGTTGGGCCAGCTCTATTTTGGCGGTGATATGGAAGCGGCTATTCCACTGTCGGGGCAGGTCGTTGGGCGCATTGACGAGGTGTTAACGGCGCAACAGATCATTGATACAACCATGAGCGAATTCAGCAGGGTGATGAGGGATTTAGGGCGCCAGTATGGCGACCGCTAGCAAGCGGGATGGCGCACTGCGTCAATAGTGAGTCGATCGTTGCCCGCGCTTCAATATAAGCTACAATGCCGTTTTTCCTGTGCGAGAGGCTAGATGGCTGACTTTGATGTGTTTAATGGCGATGCTGACGGCATTTGTGCGCTGTTGCAGTTGCGCTTTGCCGAGCCGCGCGATGCGCAACTCGTGACCGGCGTTAAGCGTGATATCGATCTGTTAAAAAAAGTTCAGCCGCAGTCCGGTGATCGCATTACTGTGCTCGATGTGTCTCTGGATAAGAATCGCGACGATTTGGAGCGTGTTTTAGCCTGTGGCGCTCAAGTCTTTTACGTTGATCATCACTTTGCCGGGAAAGTTCCCGCCTCTGCGTCACTCAAGTCGTTGATCAATGAAGCGCCCGACGTTTGCACCAGTGTGTTAATTAACCACTATCTCCGCGGTGCCTACAAAGAATGGGCGATTGTGGGCTGCTTTGGTGACAACCTTAGTGTCACCGCGCAGGGAATGTTAAAAAATCTCAATCTTAGCTCGGACAAAGTAGCACTGCTGGAAAAGCTGGGTACCTATATCAATTACAACGGCTACGGCTCCGATATCAACGAGCTGCATTTCACGCCCGATGCCCTTTATCGGTTGCTGAGTCCTTACAAAAGCCCCTTTGATTTTATTGCCGACAACAGAGAAAACTATCAACAGCTCGAAGCGGGCTATCTGCAGGACATGCAAGCAGCGTCGGCAACAGAGCCCTTAAAAGCAACAGCGACAACGGCAGTATTTGTGTTGCCCGATGAGCCTTGGGCTAGACGTGTGAGTGGCGTTTACAGTAATGACCTGACCAATCTCAATCCAACAAGAGCCCATGCAGTGCTGTCGGAAAAGTCCAATGGCAACTATCTGGTGAGTGTGCGTGCACCGTTAAGCAATAAAAAAGGGGCTGCGGCACTGTGTATGCAGTTTCCCAGCGGTGGTGGTCGCGAGGCCGCTGCGGGTATTAATGATTTGCCCGAGGCCATGCTGCCGACATTTTTACAGGCATTTGAAGATGCCTTTCATTAATCTGATATAAGGAATTTTTTGTGTCAACTGTTCGTCCATTCTCTATCTTGGGGATTCAACAAATTGCTGTCGGTGGTGCAGACAAGCAAAAATTGCGCAGTTTTTGGGTCGATTTGTTAGGGCTTGAATACCTAAGTACATTTGTCAGTGAGTCTGAAAATGTCGATGAAGATATCTGCCAGATGGGTTCTGGGGCCTTTGCCGTCGAGGTCGATTTGATGCAGCCACTGGATCCAGAAAAGCGACCGCGTGTCGATAATCCTGCACTTAATCACGTTGGGCTGTGGGTCGATAATCTCGCAGTTGCGGTTGATTGGTTGTCGGCGCAAGGCTTGCGCTTTACGCCGGGCGGTATCCGCAAAGGGGCCGGCGGGCACGATGTCTGTTTTGTTCATCCAAAAGGCAGCGATGAGTTTCCACGCTCTGCTGAAGGTGTCTTGGTGGAGTTGGTGCAGGCGCCCCAGGCTGTTATTGATGCCTACAAAGTGTTGGCCGACGCAGGCTAATTCTAAGCTGTTACTTGGATGTTTCGTCTGCGCGGAGCATCCAATCTTCTCTCGAGAGTTCCGCAAGCGCAAAATCGGTAGCGCTTTAGAAAAAAATATTTACAGCCTGCACTTCAACGATATACTGTTTATCCATACAGTATATTTGCATTATTATGTCCTACGCAGAGCTTCATTGTGTCACCAACTTCAGCTTTTTGCGCGGCGCTTCGCATCCCCACGAGCTTGTGCAAAGAGCTGCCGAGCTCGGTTATCAGGCATTGGCTATTACCGATGAATGCTCACTGGCTGGTGTGGTTAAAGCGCATGTTGCCGCCCTTGAGCATGATCTTCAGTTAATTATCGGCAGCGAATTTAAACTCGATGGACAGCGTTTACTGGTTTTGGTGCCAAACCGCCAGGCTTATGCGGAGCTGTCTGCGCTGATTACACTTGCGCGACGACGCAGTGAAAAAGGCGACTATCGACTCGAATGGTGCGATCTGCAAAGCAACTTGCGCAACGGGCTAATAATATGGCTTCCCTCTGGCGATCTCGCGAAAGATCAGCAACACGGAGCGTGGCTCAGTGAATGGTTTTTGGGGCGCCTATGGATTGGCGTCGAGCACTTACTCTATGGCAATGATTCACAGCAGTATTACTACTACCGCAATCTTGCAGCGATGTGGCAGTTGCCGATGCTCGCCTGTGGTGATGTGCATATGCACAGTGCCGAGCGTCAACCATTGCAGGATGTGTTAACCGCCATTCATCATGGCTGTTCAGTAATGTCACTTGGCGCGCGCCGCTTCGCCAATGCCGAGCGCCATCTGCGGCGTCTCGATCAGCTGCAAAAACTTTATCCCCCAGCATTGCTGGCAGAAACTCTGGTGGTTGCTCGCCGCTGCCATTTTTCACTGCAAGAGCTTCGCTATGAATACCCTGCGGATGTGGTTCCGCCCAATGTCACTGCGAGTCAGCAGCTGCGCTTTTTGGTGGGTGAGGGATTGCTTAAACGCTGGCCTCAAGGTGCCAGTGCAGAGGTGCACCGACAAATTGACTATGAATTACAGGTGATTGCTGAGCTTCAATATGAAAGTTATTTTTTGACGGTGCACGATATTGTGCACTTTGCTCGCAGTCGCAATATTCTCTGTCAGGGGCGCGGTTCTGCGGCAAATTCAATTGTTTGTTACTGCTTGCTGATTACTGAAGTTTCTCCTGATCAAATTTCAATGCTGTTCGAGCGTTTTATTTCTCGAGAACGCAATGAGCCGCCAGATATCGATGTAGATTTTGAACATGAGCGGCGCGAAGAAGTTATCCAATATATTTATAAAAAATATGGTCGCGAGCGAGCCGCCTTAGCCGCCACAGTAATTACCTATCGACCGCGCAGTGCCGTGCGCGACGTGGGCAAGGCACTGGGGCTTGATGCGCTGTTTATTGAACAGCTTAGTCAATCAATGTCATGGTGGCAGCGTCAGGCTGATCTTGAAGCACTTTTCCAGCAACAGGGCTTTTCCAATAGAGGGCAATTGGCGAAGTATTTTTTTACGCTGTTGCAAGACATTATCGGTTTTCCACGCCACCTGTCCCAGCATGTTGGTGGCTTTATAATCACCAAGAGTCCGATTAGCAGTTTGGTTCCCGTGGAAAATGCGAGCATGGCTGAACGCACGGTTATTCAATGGGATAAGTACGATATTGAGGCGCTCGGATTATTGAAAATCGATATTCTTGCCCTCGGCATGCTCAGCGCTATTCGGCGATGCTTCGATCTGTTGCGCGCACAGCAGAGTACCGATCTCGATATGCAGGCTATTCCAAAAAACGACAGCGCCACCTACGACATGCTGTGTCAGGCAGATTCTGTGGGTGTATTTCAGATTGAATCGCGCGCGCAAATGGCTATGTTGCCGAGACTCAAGCCGCGCTGTTTCTATGACCTGGTGATTGAAATTGCGATTGTTCGGCCAGGGCCGATTCAGGGCGGCATGGTGCATCCCTATCTGCGTCGTCGGCAGGGATTGGAGGCGGTTGATTACCCTAGTCAAGAGATTCAATCGGTACTTGAGCGAACATTGGGAATACCGGTATTTCAGGAGCAGGTGATTCGCTTGGCGATGGTTGCCGCAGGATTTACCGGTGGCGAAGCCGATCAATTGCGGCGGGCAATGGCCAGCTGGGGAAAAGATAGTGCATTGATTGGTTTTCAACAAAAGCTGATTACCGGCATGCTCGCCAGAGGCTACAGTTTAGACTTTGCTCAAAGGCTGTTTAAACAAATACAGGGGTTTGGTGTTTACGGATTTCCCGAGTCCCATTCAGCCAGTTTTGCTTTGTTAGCCTATGTCTCTGCATGGCTTAAGTGCCATTATCCGGCGGCTTATTGTTGTGCGTTATTGAACAGCCAGCCAATGGGATTTTATTCTCCATCACAGTTGATTCAGGATGTTAAACGCCATGATGTCGAAGTCTATCCGATTGATGTGTTGTACAGCGATTGGGATCATCGATTAGAAGCAGGGGCCGCGCAAAACTCTCAGCAACCCGCTATACGCTTAGGACTGAGGCTGATTAAAGGATTTTCACGAGTCGTCGCAGAGCGGATTGTTGCCGTCCGCACGCAGGTTATTCCACAAAGTCTGACCCAGCTAGCGCATGCCGCCCAATTGTCGCAGGCGCATTTAAGCTTGCTGAGCAGTGCGGGCGCGCTGGGCAGTTTATCCAACAATCGTCGACAAGCCCACTGGGATGCATTAGCCGTAAATGATTTGCGGCCGCTTCTGATTGCAGGGCAGAGCGATACGCCTTTAGATGCTGTTGATGGGGGCGCTAAGCATAGCGTGATTTTGGCTGCACCCTCAGAGGTTGAGATAATAGGTGCCGATTACAGTGCGACGGGCGTTTCTCTAGGGCGTCACCCCATGGCGATATTGCGCGAGCGGATCGAGCTGATACAGCGCTGTAAACGTCAGAGTGATTTAGCTTCAATGGGCCACAAACGTTTTATTCGCGTGGCCGGATTGGTCACTGGGCGGCAGCGACCAGGCACTGCCTCTGGCGTTATTTTTTTAACCCTTGAAGATGAGACGGGCAATATCAATGTCGTGGTCTGGACGTCGGTACAAGAGCGTTGTCGCGAGGCGCTGTTAAAGGGGCGACTGCTGGTGGTCAAGGGTGTGTTAGAAACGGATGGCAGTGTGGTGCATGTAATTGCCCAAGAGTTAATAGACTGCTCTGAGTGGCTGCTACAGACTTAGTGCTTTTCTTCTTTGGAACGAATAAGTCGACCGAAGAAAATTCCGACTTCAAATAGTAGCCACATGGGAATGGCGAGCAGTGTCTGCGAGAGCACATCGGGCGGTGTCAGCAACATACCGAGCACAAAGCAAAGTACAAACACGTAAGGCCTTTTCTGCGCAAGGCTATCGGGATTGACAACGCCCATCCACGAGAGGATGACCACCGCAATTGGAATTTCAAAACTGATCCCAAAGGCAAAAAAGAGCTTCAGAACAAAATCCAGATAACTGCGAATATCAGTCATTATCGCTACGCCTTCTGGCCCCACGCTGGTGAAAAACATAAATACCAAGGGGAAAACAATGTAGTAGGCGAACGCCATTCCCGCGTAAAACAGCAGCACACTGGAGCAAAATAAGGGAATCACAATACGCTTTTCACGCTGGTAGAGTCCTGGTGCAACAAAGGCCCATATCTGGAAGAGTATGTAGGGCATGGCAGCAAACATTGACAGTACAAGGGTTAGCTTGAAGGGTGTTAAGAAGGGTGAGGCGACGTCGGTGGCAATCATCGATGAGGACTCGGGCAAGTACTTGCGCAGAGGCTCCGAGACATACAGGTAAAGCTCGTTGCTGAAGGAGATAAGCCCAATAAAAATCACAGCGACCGATGCGACGGCCCGCAGCACGCGATTTCTGAATTCAATCAGATGTTCCATGAAGGGCTGGCTGACGAGATTTTCATTAGTCATTGCGATCTGCTTTCTCGTCGTCGTTTTGCATGGAGGTTGCGTCTGACGCCTTTGTATTAGCGTCAGGCTTTGCGCCGTGCGGCTCTAAAATACTTTTTTCTAAGGGATTTTTTGCAGCCGCTTTTAAGGTGTCGGCGACGCTCTCTTTACTGTCGTTAAGATCGCGCATGATTTTTTCGTTGTGCAGCTGATGCCGAATATCATCCATGCCCACTTCTTGCTCAAGATCCTTGCGCGCATTGGCCAACATTTGTTTTAGACGGCCAATCCACAGGGCGATACTGCGAACAGTTTCCGGCAGCCGCTCGGGACCCATAACCAAGAGGGCGACAAGTGCAATGAGCAGCAGTTCCGAGAAGCCAATATCAAACATAGTTTAACCAGAGCCTTTTAAGCAGCTGTATTCGCTGAGATGCGGTTTTACTCGCTGCTCTCTTTCTTGGATGCTGTGTCGGCATCTGAAAGGGCGTCGGTTTTTTTAGCGCTGTCAGCGTCCATTGAATCCTTGAAACCTTTGACGGCGCCGCCAAGGTCAGAGCCTATACCGCGCAGCTTTTTGGTGCCGAAAATCAGCGCAACAATCACTAGAATAATCAGTAGTTCCTGCCATCCAAAACCCATTTTTATACTCCTCTATAACCTTGTGGATCGTATGTTTTACGTTGCAGACTCGCTTTTTCGCGCTGCCTTTTCATCGAGACCAGACAGATTGAAGCGCCGAGCCAATTCGTTGAGTACTGCCTGACCATCAGTGCCGAGATGCGACAGCATAACAAGGCTGTGGAACCAAAGATCGGCGGTTTCATAAATCAGTTTTTCGTTGTTGCCGCTGACTTCCGCATCGCGCGCGGCCAGCAGGGTTTCTATACTTTCTTCTCCGACTTTTTCGAGAATTTTATTCAAGCCTTTGGCGTGCAGGCTAGCCACATAGGAGTCATCGGGCGAGGCGCTCTTGCGGGCTTCCAATGTAGCAGTGAGTTGTTTCAAGATGTCACTGCTGCTGAGTGTCCTATTGCTGTCGGTGGTGCTCATAAATAGATGTCCTTTGGGTCCTTCGCGACGCTGTCCACCGTTTGCCACTCGCCGTCGATTAAGACGCGGTAAAAACAGGATGTGCGGCCGGTGTGGCAGGCGATGCCGCCGAGCTGCTCGACTTGCATCACAATCACATCTCCATCGCAGTCCAGACGCAGCTCTTTGATCATTTGGGTATGGCCAGATTCTTCGCCCTTGCGCCAGATCTTTTGACGCGAGCGCGACCAGTAGACGGCGCGGTTTTCAGTCACTGTTAACTGCAGTGCCTGCGCGTTCATCCAGGCGACCATTAACACGCGTCCGCTGGCTGCATCCTGTGCAATAGCGGGTACCAAGCCGTCGCTATTCCACTTTATGTCGTCGAGAAAATTCATCGTCTAGGGGCCTATTTTTACATCGCTGGATTATGGCAGTAGTTGCCCTGCAACACTAGCGCAGCAGCAGTGCCAGCAATCCTGCGGCAATCAGTGCTCGTCCCGCATGCGGAAGTTGCAAGAGACTGTCTGCCCACTGCGGGAACGCTAAGCATAGCCCTGCGCCCAATGCAGCGCCACCCACCCATGGAAACCATTTGCGGGTTTTAGGTAGTATCGCCTTGGCGTTGTTGGCGACCTCTGGAGCACTGTTGTTACCACTGTTTTTTTGCTGAAGCGTTTGCAGTGCATTGTAAATAAGTGGCGGAATCTCTGGCAGTTGCTCCAGCCAGTCTGGAGCGAAACGCTTAAATTGTTTAAATAAATTTTTCGCCGAGTAACGTTCTTTTAACCACTTATCGAGAAAGGGTTGAGCGGTTGCCCAAAGATCCAATTGTGGGTAGAGCTGGCGACCGAGCCCCTCAATGTTGAGCAAGGTTTTTTGCAGTAATACCAGAGAGGGTTGCACTTCCATATTAAAGCGTCGGGCCGTGGTAAACAGACTAATCAACATATGGCCAAGGGAGATTTCATTGAGCGGACGCTGGAATATCGGCTCGCACACGGCGCGTATGGCACCGGTAAACTCGTTGACCGGCGTATTGCTGGGAACCCAGCCTGAGCGAATATGCAGTTCTGCCACTTGGCGGTAGTCGCGCTTAAAAATAGCGATAAGGTTGCGCGCCATATAGTACTGGTCGTCTTTGCTGAGGGAACCCATGATGGCGCAATCGATGGCAATGTAAGAGGGCTTCTGCGGGTTGCTGGCATTGACAAAAATATTGCCGGGATGCATGTCGGCATGAAAGAAATTGTGCTCGAACACTTGGGTGAAAAATATTTCTACACCGCGCTCGGCCAGCGCTTTGAAATTGACACCAGCAGCTTTCAGCTCATCGATATTGGTCACCGGTATGCCGTAAATGCGCTCCATCACCAACACTTTTGGGTTGGAGTAGTGCCAGTTGATCTTTGGCACGTAGAGCAGGGGCGACCCCTCGAAGTTATGCCGCAGTAGAGAGGCGTTGGCCCCTTCTGCCTGTAAGTTTAGCTCGTCATAAATAACGTTTTCGTAGTCGGCGACGACCTCAACCGGACGTAAACGGCGGCCATCTTCGCTGTAGGTGGCAAGCAGGCGCGCGAGGCTGTACATCAGTGCAATATCTTTGCCGATAATCTTTTCAATACCTGGACGCACGGCTTTGACAACCACGTCACTGCCGTCTTTTAGGACCGCGGCATGCACCTGCGCGACGGACGCGGAGGCGAGGGGTTGCTTGTCGAAGCGCAAGAACAGGTCATCAACGCTGGCACCCAGGGCTTGTTCAACGATTTGCTGAAACTTCTCTGGCTTAAAGGGCGCCACATTGTCTTGTAAATAGGCAAGTTCTTCGCAGATATCGGCGGGGACTAAGTCAGGGCGAGTCGATAAGAGTTGGCCAAATTTTACAAAGATGGGGCCAAGGGTCTCCAGTGCTTTGCGCAATCGTTCACCGCGGCTGGCTTTCGGGCTGCCGTAGAGGTACGCCGGTGCGAGTATAAGGCGCACACTGAGGGGCAGCGTGTCTTTCCCGGCTGGCGGGTTGGATGGGGAGCTAACTAAGGTGTCGAGACGATAGCGGTACACCACGCGCAGAATTTTTAATAGTCGACGCAGGCGAATCAAGAGGCGCTCTCACTCGGTTGGTTGTTCCGACCTCTGGTGGCGATTAGTTGTTCTACGATAAGGCGACTTTTATTTAACCCTGCGGCTGCGCGGTCAACTGCGGAAGAGAGTGATCGAATATCGTCTGTGCGGTGACTGAATTCGTTCGCGGTAGGGGTTAGGCGAAGTTCCTCTTGCGCTACTTCAGTGGCTGCAGACGTCGCTCTACGGCCCGCGTCTTGGGCTGTTCTTAGGGAGCTGCGCACTGTTTTGGCCAGCATGTGCGCCGGAATATCTCCGATAATAGACGCCAGTGCGGCTTCCCAGTCGATATCGAGATTGCGGAAAATGCCGTTGATTTGCCGCAAAAACTCAAGATCGCCCGTCACACTAATACCGGTGCCAGCAAATGAAATGTGCTGCTCGGCACTGACCGCCAAACCGAGCATGGCAGGCAATGTTCCTGTCACTGTCGTATCGGCACTATCCTGCCAGTTACTGTGTAGCATAATTCCCTGCTGAGTTGCCTCGATGCATATGGAGAGCGGCGGCAGAGTACTTTTGATCAGCAGCAATTTTCCGTCGAGATCGGCGACATCACGCAGTGTCGCGGGATCGTAGCGCAGTGCTGCGTTGATCATTTTTTCCGCTGTCTCGAGTGCCGAGGCTTGAATTGCGTTGAAAATCACTAGGCCTTTACTCCGCGGTGCAGTGCTACGATACCGCCGGTCATATTGTGATAGTCGCAGTTGCTAAAGCCTGCGTCTTTAACCATATCCATGAGCGTCTCTTGATCGGGATGCATGCGAATCGATTCAGCCAGATATTGGTAACTGCCCGCATCTTTGGCAAACAGCTGGCCAAGTTTCGGCAAAATACTGAAAGAATAGCGGTCGTAAATGGTTGAAAGCAGGGTGCTTGGAGGCTTGGAGAATTCAAGGACGAGTAATTTTCCGCCCGGTTTTAACACGCGATACATCGAGCGCAGCGCCATCTCTTTGTCGGTCACATTGCGCAGGCCGAAGGCAATGGTAATCACATCAAAGGTGTTGTCTGGAAACGGCAGATACTGGGCGTTGGCTTGAGCAAACTGAATATTGTTGACGACGCCGAGATCAAGCAGACGGTCGCGTCCAACCCTGAGCATGGATTCATTGATGTCAGCGAGAATGACTTGTCCTTCGCTGCCAACAATACGCGAGAATTTGGCAGCCAAATCACCCGTGCCACCGGCGATATCAAGTACCTTGTGGCCCCGACGAACACCGGACATTTCAATCGTCATGCGCTTCCACAAGCGGTGGATACCGGCAGACATCAGGTCATTCATCAGGTCGTAGCTGGCGGCAACAGAGTGGAATACTTCGGCGACTTTGCCCGCCTTTTCCTCGGTTTTGACCGTTTTGTAACCAAAGTGGGTTGTTTCGTCAGACATGGTCGTGGCTATCGTGGGAAATTGGCTGACTATTGTAGCCGCACTTTGGCATTTGATACAGGCAAATGCGCGTTATCCCGCCGCTAAACCAGCTTTACCACTTGCGTGTCCGGATCCCGTGACTTGCCTGCTTTTTGCAGGGTTTCTAGATAGGTATCCCAGTTGCTCTGATAGTTTATGGCCAAGTCGCGCAAGTAATCCCATGTAAAGAGGCCGGAGTTGTGACCGTCGCTGAAGGTAATTTGAATGGCGTAGTTTCCCGACTTCGCAATAGCGCTGATTTTTACGTGGCGTTTACCAAACTGCAGAACTTCTTGCCCGGTACCATGGCCGCGCACTTCCGCACTGGGCGAAAGTACGCGCAGATACTCAGCGGCTAGGGTGTAACGGGTACCATCTGCGTAGCCGAGGCTGAGAGTGTCTTTGTCACTGTTGACGACAATTTGATTGGGCGTATGTGCGGCAGGGTAACTCATGGTTAGAGAATAAACCGCGTTAGATCTTCGTTGGCGGCCAACGCGCCGAGCTGGTCGTCGACAAACGCTTTGTCGATTGAAATTTGCGTCTGGGTGCTGCCAAGTTTCGCGGCATCAAAGGAAATATCTTCCAGCAAACGCTCCATAATTGTGTGCAATCTGCGTGCGCCAATATTTTCGGTGCCTTCGTTGACATCAAAGGCGATCTCAGCGATGCGTCGCACGCCGTCTTCGGTAAATTGAATCTCGACACCCTCGGTGGCCAGCAGTTCTTGATACTGTCGCGTCAGTGAGGCGTTGGGTTCGGTGAGAATGCGCTCGAAATCGTTGATTTTCAGCGATTGCAGCTCGACGCGAATCGGCAGACGGCCCTGCAGTTCAGGGATAAGGTCGGACGGTTTGGCAAGGTGGAATGCACCTGAGGCAATAAAGAGAATGTGGTCGGTTTTGATCATCCCATATTTTGTCGACACGGTGCTGCCTTCGATCAGCGGCAGAAGGTCGCGCTGCACTCCCTCGCGGGAGACGTCGGCGCCACCGGCTTCACCGCGACGGCAGACTTTGTCGATTTCATCGAGAAAGACGATGCCGGTCTGCTCTGCGGCCGTTAGGGCGCGGGCTTTGATCTCTTCTTCGTTGATTAATTTTGCAGCCTCTTCTTCTTTGAGATGTTTGAAAGCTTTGGCAATAGTTAGCTTGCGGGTGGTTTTTTTGCCTTGGCCCATGCTGCTAAACATGTTCTGCAGTTGCGAGGTCATCTCTTCCATGCCCGGAGGCGCCATTATTTCGACGCCAGCGCTGATTTGACTGAGTTCAATTTCAATCTCTTTTTCGTCTAATGCCCCTTCGCGGAGCTTTTTACGAAAGACTTGTCGCGTGGTTGAGGTCTGTTCCGATTGACTGTCGACACTGCGCGCGGGGGGCAGCAGGGCGTCGAGAATGCGTTCTTCGGCGGCATCCATCGCTTTGTTTTCGACTTTTTTCATTTCTTGCTCGCGAACTTGTTTGACCGATGTCTCAACAAGATCGCGGATAATCGATTCGACATCTTTGCCGACATAGCCCACTTCAGTAAATTTAGTCGCTTCAACTTTGACAAAAGGTGCGTTTGCGAGTCGTGCTAAGCGACGCGCAATTTCAGTTTTACCGACGCCGGTTGGGCCGATCATGAGGATATTTTTGGGCGTGACTTCGTTGCGCATTTCCTCGCCCAACTGGGCGCGGCGCCAGCGATTGCGCAGAGCGATTGCGACTGAGCGCTTGGCGTCGTCTTGGCCAATAATGTGGCGGTTAAGTTCCTCGACAATTTCGGGGGGAGTCATCTGCGACATGGTATGTCCTATGGTAAATTTTTAGCTGCGGCTGTTTGGGTACCCTTGAATACGTGATTAGACGTTCGAGGGAAGCTCTTCAATAGTGCGATTATGGTTGGTGTAAATACAGATATCGCCGGCAATTTTTAGGCCTTGCTCAACGATGTCGCGAGCACTCATATCGGTGTTGTCGAGCAGTGCGCGGGCGGCAGATTGAGCAAATGGGCCGCCTGACCCGATAGCGATGAGGTCGTCTTCTGGCTGAATAACATCGCCGTTGCCGGTGATAATGAGGGATGCTTCACTGTCGGCCACGGCGAGCAGGGCTTCGAGTTTGCGCAGAATACGGTCGGTGCGCCAGTCTTTGGCGAGCTCAACGGCGGCGCGTGTGAGGTTGCCTTGATGCTGTTCTAACTTCGCCTCAAAACGTTCAAACAGGGTGAACGCATCGGCGGTGCCTCCTGCGAAACCAGCGATTACTTGATCTTTATAGAGGCGTCTAACCTTGCGCGCGTTGCCTTTCATAATAGTGTTGCCTAGGCTTACCTGGCCGTCGCCACCGATCACGACACGTCCGTTGCGACGCACTGAGAGGATAGTTGTTCCGCGATACTGTTCCACTGCCGTTCTCCTTATTTGTTGTATCCCTAGAAATGGGGTCGGCTGGCGGAATATCAATGGCTCCTCTGAAAAACAACGCAGGGTTCGTTAGAAATGGCCGTGTTCGCGCAAATCTTCGATACAGGCCAAGACACTTGCACGAAGTGTGGCGACGATAAAATCAACTTGGTCGCGGGTAATAATCAGTGGCGGCGACATGACGTTCAGGTTGACGATAGGGCGCACAATAAGCCCCAAGCTGTCGGCGCGGTTGGAAATCCATTTGCCAATATCCAGCTCTTCGGCAAAGCGCTCTTTTGTCGTTTTGTCTTTAACAAATTCAACGCAGGCCATCAGGCCAACGCCTCGCACATCACCGACGATGGGCAAGTCGAGCAGCGTTTTTAGCTGCTGCTGAAAATAAGGGCCAATTTGGTGGACATGGTTGAGCAGGTCCTCGCGCTCCATAATTTCGATATTTTTTAGCGCAGCCGCACAGGCAACAGGATGGCCGGCATAGGTGTAACCGTGGGCGAAGTAGCGTCCATGGCCGGTTTCGCTGATCACATCGTGAATGCGCTTTGAATAGAGCGTCGCGCCCAAGGGCAAATAGCCAGAGGTAAGTCCTTTAGCCGTTGTAATAATATCGGGCTGGAAGTCGAAAACCTCTTTTGAGGCAAACCAGTGCCCGAGTCGACCGAAGGCGGTGACAACTTCGTCAGACACGTACAGCACATCGTATTTTTGACAGATTTCCCACGTGCCGCGATGATAGCCAGCAGGGGGGATTATCACGCCTCCTGCGCCAAACACAGGCTCGGCAAAAAAGGCCGCCACGTTGTCTGGCCCGACGTCAAGAATCTTGTCTTCCAGCTCTTTGAGCATTGCGGCCAAAAAGTCTGCTTCGCTTACACCGGGCTCTGCGCGGTAATAGTTAGGGCAGGAGATGTGATGAATCGTGTCGGAGATAAAGTCGAACTCAGGCGGGTGATCGCCGGCTTTTCCGCCAATTGACATCGCCGCGTAGGTGGTGCCGTGGTAGGAATTGTCCCGCGAAATAACATGCTTTTTACTGTGCTTGCCGCGACAGTTTTGATAGTACTGAATTAAGCGGTAGGCACTGTCGATTGCGGTTGAGCCGCCACAGGAAAAAATCACATGATCAATATCGCCCGGCGCAATTTCTGCGAGTTTTGCGGCGAGGGTTGCTGCGGGAATATTGGTCATATCCACGAAAGGGCTGGCATAGGCCATCTGTCGCACTTGGTCTGCGATAGCGTCGGCCATCTCCTCGCGGCCTAAGCCAATATTGGTGCACCAGAGGCCACCCACTGCGTCGAGGTATTTTTTCCCGTCTGTGTCATAGAGGTAGAGACCATTCGCCGCAGCGATGGGCAGTGCACCTTCGTCAGCAGGGGTATCAAAAATCTGCCATGGGTGAAGAAAGTGCTTTTTGTCTTGGCGGCTAATGGTGTCGGTGTCGTACTGGTTAAAGTTGACAGCGGCAGGGTCAAAGGATTTTGCGGAGCACATAGGATTCCAGAACAGGTCATGAGTGCGGCTAGGGTACTGGGTTGACTAAATAATCTCTCATACCCCCGCGGGGGTAACAATTACGCTAGTCTGCCAGAGCGCCTAAACATCCGGCTTTTTGCAAAAGTTCATTGAGCTCAGGATGGCTGTTGAGGGCAGCATATTTTTGCCGCAGGATGGCATAGGATTTGGCGTGATATTTTTGCGGTTTTTGCGCCCACAGATTGCCGTTAAGCGCGACGGAAAATTCGTCGTCGCCACGGTTAATGGCCTCTGCATTGGCCTGCGTCCAGGGCAGAAAAAGACCGCCCACCTGCTCTCGAAGAAAGGGCTTGAGGGTAGGCTCAAGGGTTTCCCACGATTCAAAGTCACCTTCAATGCGGGGCCATAACATGCGCTGAATCCAGGCCAAAAGATTGGGCATTTTTGCTTCGATATAGGCGCAGTTTGTCGGGTCTGTCCAAATATTGTAGATCTGCCCCCAGAGGCCAAAATCGCCGAAGGAGGGCCGTGCGCCCAGCAGATAAGGCCGATCGCCGAGGTGAGTTTCTAACTGTTCTGCAGCGCGATAAAATGATGTTTCAATTTGCTCGGCGGTTTGCTCGTTAGAGCCGACAAACCAAACGCGTCCTGCCATGCGCTGACGCACCTGTTCGGTCATGGCCGTTAGGGTGGGTTCATCCGCGTCGGGCAGCGTTAGCTGAGCAATACGACGCGCCGAACTGAGCTGGTCGATCTCTTTCGCCCAGCGCATGTGAAACATCCACTTGTTGCCCCATTCGTCGCCAAACTCTTCGAGCAGGGTCGAGACAAAGTTAAGTGTTGTGTCAGTGGGATAAATCGAGTTTTCGGGGTACTGGGTTTCTAGGTTTTCGATAACCAGAGTCGAGTCTTGCAAGCCCTCTGCGCTGGGTGTCACGACAAGTGGAATAATCGGTAACTTGGCGTAGCGGTTAAACTCTTCTTGCACGGCAGCACTGCGAATAATCCACTGGTGGGGAATCTGTTTAAAGCGAAAGTAGGCGCGAACTTTCACCGAGTAGGGCGAAAGTTCGGCGCCAAAAATACGAAAGCGACCGGCCATCGAATTCACTCAGCTACACCAAACTGGCGCGCACCGCATCGACGTGACCTTGGCGCAACATCATTTTGTTGTAAGCATACTTGTCACCGGGCAGAGTTGCGAGATGGGTCGCTCGGGCGATGGCAACGTCAATTACTTGGTCGGGATCGACAAGTTCGTCAAAGAAGCCGGCGGCCTCTGCATCTTGTGTGCCGAACATTTCTGCCTGAATAAGGCATCGGCTTTGGAATCGGTGTGCGACACGCGCTTTTACCAGCTCGGCGCCGAAGGGCGGCATAATCATATTGATGGCGGTTTCGTTAAGGCTTGTTTTAAAGTCGCCCTTGGCGCCGATGCGTGTGTCTGATGCGAGTAAAATCATGGCGCCCGCGGCAATTGCATGGCCGGTGCAGGCGGCGACAATCGGCAACGGATGGCTAAATAAGCGCAACAGGAAGACGGCGCCTTTGTGGACGAGCGGCGGCAGTATTTCTGTCAAAGGCGCTTCAGCGGCGACTTCTTTTAAATTGAATCCTGCGGAAAAAAGGCCCGCGCGGCCAACGATAACAACCGCCTTGGCCTCTTTTTCGGCGCGAGTCAGCTGCTCGTTCAGAGCATCTAGTGTGGCGTGGCCGAGGGAATTAACTTTGCCATCATCCCAGTTCAAAATCGCAACATCGCCTTGCTGTGTATAGGTAATCATGAAAGTCCTCGTTGAATAGTTATTTTTATCCTGTTGATTGGCGCCTATCCTAGAGCAGTCAAAGACTGATTAACACTATAAAAATAGACTGATTGGCCACAGTGTCGATTTTCTTAGATCGCTGTATAACCGTTGTTCAAAACACTTTTCTCCACCTGGCTGGGTAAAAAGCTAAACAGTGGCCAGCATCGCATACCCGCCGCCTTTAGCCCCCGCGAGGTCCAGTTGTTACAGGTGTTAAACATCAGATAGGTTCCAGTTGACGCAAAAAACACTTCTCCGCAGGGTTTTTCTCTTACATGGGTCAATTGGTTGTGCGTATTGTAAGCAAAGTGGCTAGCGACATAGCGCGCTGCCGCATCAACCTGTTGTAGGCTGATGTTTAAGCTGTAGGTGCGCTGCTGCTGACTCATTCGTTCGCCAAAATTCGCCAAGCCGCGCACCGCGATAACCGCAGCAGTTGGCACAAGTAGAGCGCGCAGCGCTAGTCGCAGAGGTTGATGGGCGGCTCCGTAATAGGCATAGTCTCCCCAGCCTACGCGCGCCCATGCATAGGGTTCTAAATAGCGCTTGAGGTCGGGAACATAGAGCAATAGCAGTTCGCTTGGCAGCACGAGGTGGGTGTGAATGCCATCGCGAGAAAAATGCAGTTTGCTGTCAGACATGGCTTTTACGCTTTTTATCATGCTTGAATAAAGTCGTTAGGTTAGCGTTTTTTGTGCCTCAATAACAACCATCTTTCAGCGCTCGGAAAAGCTGGGTTCTGTTACCATCTTGGGGTATTGCTGTGCTGCAGCGGAAAACCCTATATTGAGCAAAATTACGCGTATGCTGAGGCTTTGTATGAAGCAGTTTACGCAACCAAGAGGGAATAAAATTGAGACTGAATGATAGCAGTTTGTTAAAAACCCAAGCGCATATTAACGGCGTGTGGGTGGATGCTGACAATGGTGAGACATTGGCGGTGACTAACCCAGCGACCGGGGAACTTATCGCTGAGGTAGCCAAGTGTGGTGCTGCTGAGACCCGCCGCATGATTGAGGCGGCCGCTGCTGCGCAAAAACTATGGGCGCAATCTGCGGTGAAAGAACGGGCGGCTGTTCTGCGTCGCTGGTTCAATTTAGTTATGGAGAACCAAGAGGATCTCGCTCAAATATTGACCGCTGAACAAGGCAAACCGCTGGCTGAAGCGCGCGGCGAAATTGCCTACGGCGCTAACTATATTGAGTGGTTTTCTGAAGAGTCTAAGCGAGTCTATGGCGACACCATCGCCCCACCTGCAAACGACAAACGTCTGGTGGTGATTAAACAACCCGTGGGTGTGGTTGCCTGTATCACGCCATGGAATTTCCCCAATGCCATGCTCACGCGCAAAATTGCCCCAGCGCTGGCGGCAGGTTGTGCGGTGGTGTGCAAGCCAGCCAATGCTACGCCGCTGTCGGCGTTAGCGCTGATGGAGTTGGCGGTGCGGGCAGGCATGCCAAAAGGGTTAATGAATGTTGTCACTGGTCGCACAGCAGAAATTGGTGCTGAACTCACCGGTAATCCGCTAGTGCGCAAGGTGACGTTTACCGGTTCTACACCCGTGGGCAAACAGCTTATGGCAGAGTGCGCGCAGACGGTTAAACGCACATCGATGGAGCTTGGTGGCAACGCGCCGTTTATTGTTTTTAATGATGCCGACCTCGATGCGGCCGTGCAGGGCGCGCTTATTTCAAAATATCGCAATGCGGGTCAAACCTGCGTCTGCTCAAATCGGTTGATTATCCAGTCTCGTGTCTATGACGAATTTGCCGAAAAATTACAGCGCGCTGTGAGTGCGTTAAAAGTGGGTAATGGCGCGGATGAGGGTGTTAATGTCGGGCCGCTGATCGATGAAAAAGCCGCAACAACGGTCTGTGAGTTTATTGATGATGCCGTTGCCAAGGGTGCTACCGTGGCCTTGGGTGGCGGTCGCAGCGAGCTGGGAGGCACGTTTGTGCAGCCGACCATTTTGACCGGCGTGACACGTGCTATGCGCGTTTTCTCGGAAGAGATCTTTGGCCCGGTGGCACCGCTGTTTAAGTTTGAAACCGAGGCGGAAGTGATTGAGATGGCCAACGACACCGAGTTTGGTTTGGCCGCCTACTTTTACTCGCGGGATATCGGACGCGTCTGGCGGGTGGCAGAGCAACTTGAGTACGGAATTGTCGGTGTTAACGAGGGCATTATCTCTAATGAGATGGCGCCATTCGGCGGCGTTAAGGAATCTGGCGGCGGTCGCGAGGGCTCGAAATACGGGCTCGACGATTATCTCGAGATTAAATATATCTGCATGGGCGGTATCGACAAATAGCGGCAGAAATCTTATTGACCGAGTTACCGTTTCGATAACTCGCAAAACAACATAATACGAGCGGGAATTTATGAATCACACAATTTATCCTACGACTAATTTTAAGGCGATCGAGCAGCTGACGGTTGAGCGTGGTGAAGGTTGTTATGTCTGGGACAACAAGGGCAACCGATATATCGAAGGGTTGGCTGGGCTTTGGTGCACCGCGCTGGGCTATGGCAATCAAGAGGTGATTCAAGCCGCTACAGAGCAGATGGGAAAACTCTCGTTCAGCCATATGTTTGGCGGCAAGACGCATCAGGTCGGAATGGACCTCGCAGAAAAGCTTGCGGAGATGATTCCGATGCAGGACGCGATGATTTCCTTCGGCAACTCAGGTAGCGACGCGAATGATTCCCATATCAAGATGTTGCGCTACTACCACCAAGCGATTGGCAAGCCAGAGCGTCGCAAAATAATCGCCCGCGACCGCTCTTATCACGGCGTCACTGTGGCCTCCGCATCATTGACGGGATTGCCCGTAACGCAAAACCACTTTGATCTACCGGTTGATGCGCTGGGTATTTTGCGCACCGACCACCCGCACTACTATCGCGGCAAGCAGGGCGGTGAGTCTGAGGCAGAGTTTGTTGCGCGTATTGTTGGCAACCTCGAAGCGATGATTGTGCGCGAGGGCCCGGAGACTATTGCAGCGTTTATTGCCGAGCCCATTACAGGCGCCAGCGGCGTGATTGTTCCGCCAGAGGGCTACTACGAAAAGGTCCAAGCTGTGCTGAATAAGTACGGCATTATGTTTTGGGCCGACGAGGTTATTACCGGTTTTGGTCGCACGGGCAACGATTTTGGCTGTAACACCATGGGCATAAAATCGCCTGATATGATGACGTTCGCCAAACAGCTTTCCTCTGCGTATATGCCTATTAGCGCCTCAGCCATTCGCCGCGACATGTATGACGCGATGGTTGATCAGAGTGCCGCTGCTGGCGCATTTGGGCACGGTTACACCTATTCGGGACACCCCGTCGCCTGCGCTGTTGCGCTGAAGGTTTTAGAGATTTATCAGCGAGACGATATTTTTGCCAAGGCTGCTGTCACAGGCGAGTACATGCAGAAGCGGTTGGCGGAATTCAAGGATCACCCCTTAGTGGGCGAAGTGCGCGGCCGCGGTCTGCTGGGTGCCATTGAGTTGGTTGCCAGTAAAGCGACTGGCCAAGCCTTTGTGGGGGGTGCTGTCGGCGGATTTGCGCAGAAGGCTGCCCAAGACAATGGTCTGCTTTTGCGCGCGGTGGCGGGGTCGAGTCTCGGGTTTTGTCCGCCACTGATTATCACTACGGCGCAGATTGACGAAATTATCGAAAAAACCGCGATTGCGCTGGATGTGACTCTCGATCACTGCCTGCGTGAAAAGTTGTTAGTGTGAGTCAAGTGCCAGGCGATTCGGCGCGAATCATTGGCACCTTCTTACCCTCTAAAAACGGCCAGCCCACATTGGGGTTGGCCGTTTTTTTTGGCACCGCTCAGGGCTTTTTATAACATCGCTCAGGGCTGTTTAGAACACCGCTCAGGGCTGTTTAGAACACCGCTCAGGGCTGTTATTTTTGCGGACCCCAGCTTAGGACTATGTGCTCACGCTAAGTGCCGATATACTCTCTCATCCAAACGTGAGGGGTAAAATAAGAATGCTAACAACCTTTGAAAACAAAACCGTTATTATAACTGGTGCATCTGCGGGCGTTGGGGCAGCCTGTGCGCGTACTTTTGCTGCGATGAAGGCGAAGCTGGTGTTGGTCGCGAGAGGCGAAGCGGCACTGAACGCTATTGCAGACGAACTGCGCGGTCAGTGCGATGTGCTGACTGTGGTGATGGATGTCGCCAGCAATGACGATTGTCTCGCCTTGCTAGAGAAAGCCGAGACAGCCTTTGGTGCTGTGCATGTTGTGGTGAACAATGCCGGTATGCATGTGCGTGGTGATCTGGCAAAGATTAATCCACAAGATGTGGCGGCGATGGTCGATGTCAATATGCGCGCACCGCTGTTGCTCTCCTGCGCGGCAATCCCGTACTTACAGCGCGCGGGTTCTGGCGCTATTGTCAATATTGGTTCGCTGGCCGGTAGGGCCCCTCTACAGGGTGCGGCCACCTATTCCGCAACCAAAGCGGGTTTGCGCGCCTTTAGTTACGCACTAGGCGATGAGCTGCGCGATCACAATATCAGTGTCGGTGTGGTTTCTCCGGGGCCGATTGATACAGGTTTTATTATGGACGAAATTGATTTGGTTGAAGATATAGTCTTTTCTCAGCCGATGAGTTCCGCCCAGCAAGTGGCCGACGCCGTGGTGACAGTTGCCCGTGGTGAGGAGACAGAAGTCGTTCTGCCAGCGGCCAGTGCCAAGTTGACGCACCTAAGCTATTTGTTCCCAGGATTGCGCCGTTCACTGCGTCCCAAGCTTTACGAACAGGGGCGTAAAAACAAAGAAAAATATCGCAACCGTCAACCGACCAAGTAAGGACGCGCGGAATCTCGATGAAACTCAATTATGCGGAACAGGGTAGTGGCGACGCTGTTATTTTACTCCACGGTATGTTCGGCTCCCTGAGCAATCTTGGGGTTATCGCGCGCACGTTGGTTGATCGCTATCGGGTGATTAGCGTTGACCTGCGCAATCATGGTGAATCACCCCACGCTGCGGTCATGAGTCTGTCGACCATGGCTGCGGATATTGTTGAGTTGATGGATGATCTCGGGCTTTCGCGGGCTATTTTGATTGGCCATTCGCTCGGTGGAAAAATCGCTATGCAGGTGGCACTGACCAATCCCGAGCGCGTTGATGCCTTAGTGGTCGCAGATATCGCTCCCGTGACCTATCAAAATATTGAAAACCCCGCACTCGTGGGTTTGGTGCGGTTGAGCCAAACCGCGCTCGAGAACCGCTCTGCCGCCGACAGTCTTATGGCGAATTATGTCGACGATGCAGTGACTCGTGGATTCTTGCTAAAAAATCTGTACCGCAAGAGCGACGGCAATTTCGGCCTGAAATTGAATGTGCCAGCGATTGTCGACAATTACGGCACTGAGCTGGTGGCCGCGCCACGGGGCGACTCCTACAACGGCCCGACGCTCTTTTTGAAGGGTGAAACCTCAGCCTATATTCAAGCTAAACATGAGCCGATTATCCGCAAGATGTTCCCTCGCTGTCAGTTGTCCGTTGTGGCAGGCGCGGGACACTGGTTGCACGCAGAGCAGCCGGATGCCGTCACTCGTCTTATTGCGACGTTTCTTACCGCAAATCATTAAACAAATCTGCATTTCCATAGTAGAATTGCGCCGCCTTTTTTTATCCCCCCACAGGAAGTTATCTAATGTTTGAGAGTTTAAAACCAGTTGGTCTTGACCCTATCCTCAGTTTGATGATTGCGTTTCGAGAAGATCCTCGCACCACCAAAGTTGATCTTGGTGTCGGTGTTTACATGGATGATCGCGGTCGTACGCCAGTCATGAATGCAGTGAAGCGCGCTGAAACCAAACTTATGGCCCTTGAAAACACCAAGTCCTACCAAGGAATTGGGGGTGATGCGGAGTACAACAAGCACATGCTGGCGCTGTTGTTGGGTGCTAACCACAGTGTTATAGGCTCGGGCCGCACAACAAGCATTCAGGCGCCTGGTGGGTCAGGAGCGCTGCGTGTGGGTGCGGAGGTTATTACCCGCGCGCGTCCAAATGCGAAATTGTGGGTGGGTGTTCCCACTTGGCCAAATCACGTGCCACTGTTGGGCAGTGCTGGCTTTGAAATCAAAGAATACCCATACTATGACATGGAAACGCGTCAGATTAATGCTGATCTTATGATGGAAACCCTGCGTTCTGTGCCAGCGGGCGATGTGGTGTTGTTGCACGGCTGTTGCCACAACCCAACGGGTGCCGACTTGACCAACGCCCAGTGGGATGAAATCACTGAGATCGCATTAGAGCGCGGCTTTCTGCCGTTTATCGACACTGCATACCAAGGTTTAGGGGACGGCCTCGAAGAAGATGCCTATGGCATGCGTGTCATGGCGGAAAAACTGCCTGAGCTTGTGATTGCATCATCTTGCTCGAAGAACTTTGGTCTTTACCGTGAGCGCACTGGTTCAATCACTTTCGTGACAAAGAATGCCGACGACGCCAAGCTTGTGTTAGGGCAGGCAATGTCTGTTGCACGTCAGATGTATTCCATGCCGCCAGCACACGGCGCGCTGCTCGTGTCGCTTATCTTGGGCGACGAGGAGTTGCGCAGCGAGTGGACTACAGAGCTAGAAGAGGTGCGATTGCGCATTCTTTCTATGCGCACCTTGCTGGCAGACAGCATTCAAGACAATGCGCTGGGCATGGATTTTAGCCATATCAAGCGCCAGAAAGGTATGTTCTCATTTTTAGGTGTCAAGCCTGAGCATCTGGTGCGCCTGCGTGAAGAGTTTGGTATCTACATTGTGTCTTCAACGCGGATTAACTTGGCCGGTATTAATTCCAGCAATATAAAATACCTGTCAGACTCGATTCGCACCGTGTTGAACGGCTAAGACGTTGTTATCGCAGTCGCTGTGATAGGGCCTCAAGTACCTGTTGCACCGACTGCTGATCGCAGTCAATGGTGAGGTCGGCGTAGCGTTGATAGAGCGCGCGCCGCTCTAGGAAGAGCTCTTCAAGGGTTTGGTTGGGTTTGCGGGCAATACCGCGCTGGTCAAAGTTGGTGATTCGCTGGCGCAACTGTGGCAGCGAGACATCAAGGAAAACGATGGTGGCGAGTGATTTCAGGCGCGCCATGCCCTGTTCTGAATAAACCGCGCTGCCGCCGGTGGCAACCACTTTGTGATCGATATCTTCCGTCAGCAACACTTGCTCTTCGCAGTCCCGCAGATAGATATAACCGTGCTTGTTGAGTGTTTCCTGAAGAGTTTCTCCCCGGCGCACTTGAATGGCAATGTCGGTGTCGACAAATCCCAGCCCTAATTCTTTCGCCAATAAAATACCAAGGGTGCTTTTACCCGCGCCCGGCATTCCGATCAGCACAACGCTGTTGTTTGAGAGCCGCATATTCTTCCTTAAATTGTCCTAGTATCAGCCGATTTAAATGGGTCAGATATTATGCCCGAAATAGAGTGAATTGCTGTACTAGTCTGTATAATCACAGCCTGAATTTTTGGAAGTGCAAAAATATGCCCCATTTTCAACGTATCGGTTTGCTTGCCAGTCTCGACGTACCTGAGGTGCGTGACTCTTTGAATAAGCTCGAAGCTTTCTTGCTGGCGCAGGGCAGAGAGGTGATCTACGAGGAGCAGGCGGCCAAGCTTATTGACTGGAACGTCGATAAAATTTTGCCCATGGCGCAATTCCCTGGCGAGGTTGATCTGGCGATGGTGGTTGGCGGGGATGGCAGTATGCTCAGTGCCTGTCGCAAAATGGCGCGCTGTAATATTCCGCTGCTGGGAATCAACCGAGGCCGTCTCGGGTTTCTCACGGATATATCGCCAAATGAAATCGCTGAGCGCGTACTGCCTGTGCTTGAAGGCCAGTTCAAGCAGTCGCGTCGGTTTATGTTAGAAACCTCAATCACGCGCGGCGAGCAGTTAATGGGCAGCGGGATTGCGGTTAATGATATCGTGCTGCACCCAGGAAAATCTGTACGCATGATGGAATTCGAGCTCTATGTCGACGGTGAGTTTGTCTACAGCCAGCGCTCGGACGGTTTAATTGTCGCGACACCCACCGGTTCAACGGCCTATGCACTCTCTGCGGGTGGACCCATCTTGTTTCCCGAGCTTGACGCCATCGTTGTTGTGCCTCTCAACCCCCACACGCTCAGCAGTCGGCCCATTGTTTTAAACGGTGCTGCTGCGCTAGAGATCCGTGTCAGTCAGCGCAACGAGCTGCAGCCGCTGGTGACCTGCGATGGGCACAATGATTTTTATACCGAGCCGGGGGATATTATTACCATTCGCAAGCACCCCGAAGAGATCATGTTAATTCATCCGAAAGACTACAACTTCTACGATATCTGCCGTTCAAAGCTCGGTTGGGGCAGTCGATTGGATGGTTATAAAGAACTTTAATTTATAGATATAACTGGTTAATAAATATAGGAATTAAATGAATTTAATTGCCCGATCTATGCATTTTTCCCGATACAATCCAATAGTCGCGACACTACTGTTGGGCAGTTTTATCGGCTGGATCATTGGCAGCCTGTACTGGCCCATTCCACGACCTTTCGCCTTTGGAGGTATTGCCACCAATGAGTGGTGGCGTCTGATCTCTCCGATCTTTATTCACTTCGGCTTAATGCACTTTATTTTCAACGCGCTGTGGCTTTCGATGCTCGGCGCCCGTATAGAACAGCATTCTGGCGCGCTGCATTTACTGCTAATTGTTGTAGTGAGTGCCATTGCATCCAATGTCGGCCAGTTTATGTGGAGCGGCTCTATTGCCTTTGGCGGCATGTCAGGGGTTATTTATGCGTTGCTGGGCTATCTCTGGATTCGCAACGGGCTGGCCCCGAACCCTATGCTTCACCTGCCGAAGGAGTTGATTGGCTTTATGGTGGCGTGGCTGGTTATTTGTATGACCGGTATTCTAGATTTTCTGTTAGGTATTGGGGTGGCGAATGCCGCCCACTTAGTCGGTCTGATCAGCGGTATGGTGCTCGGATTGGTATTTGGGTTGGTCGCACGATTACAGCGAGGACAGTAAGCGGTATGGATTTTCAGCAGTTACTCAATAGCATTACACCCGATATTTACGAGCGGTTTAAGCGTGCCGTGGAATTGGGTAAGTGGCCTGACACACGGCCCCTGACCCAAGAACAGCGGGCGCTGTGCATGCAGGCGATCATTGCCTACGAACAGCGCAAGCCAGAAGATCAGCGCACCGGCTACGTGCCGCCGAAAACCACACCCTGCGCACCACACGCCGACGAGGAGCAGGAACAGCCGCTCAAGTGGCAGAACTAATGGCTATTGATATCACAGGCCATCTGGCAAAGATGGAGACGCAGCTCGATCAGGCATCGGGTGCGGTGTCTTACCAGATGGTGCTAGACGACCAGCGTGTACCCATGAATCCGCTGATTGGCCAGACCCTGTCGTTAAAATACCTCGGTGACATTCATTGTCAGCACTGCGGGCGGCGATCAAAAACCAGTTTTAATCAGGGTTATTGCTATCCCTGTTTCAGCAAGCTCGCCCAGTGTGACAGCTGCATTATCAGCCCTGAGAAGTGCCATTTTCATCATGGCACCTGCCGTGAGCCGGAGTGGGGCGAAACCTACTGTTTTACCGACCACTTTGTCTATTTGGCTAACTCGTCTGGCATTAAGGTGGGCATTACGCGAGGCACACAGTTACCCACGCGCTGGATTGATCAGGGAGCAACCCAAGGGTTGCCGATTTTCCGCGTAAAAACACGCTATCAAGCTGGGTTGATTGAAGACAGGCTGCGCAGCCATGTTGCCGATAAAACCCACTGGCAAAAAATGCTGAAAGGCAATGCGGAAGCGGTTGACCTGGCGGCACAGCGCGATGAGTTATTCGAAAAGTCAGGGTCAGAACTAGCGCTGCTGGAAGAGCAATTTGGCGTGCAAGCGCTGCAGCGGCTCTATGATGTGCCGAGCACCGATATTGTTTTCCCCGTAAGCCAGTGGCCGGACAAAATCAGCAGTTTAAATATGGACAAACAGCCACTGATTCAGGGCGTACTGCAGGGTATCAAGGGCCAGTATTTACTCTTTGATACCGGCGTTATCAATATTCGAAAATACACCGCCTATCGCGTTCAGCTATCGGTTCGCGATTGACAACGCCAGAGATAAAACACCTATTTTTCACCGTCACTACCAATCGCTAAATTAATAAGGACATCGCCATGAGAGACTCGCTACCGCAGACTATTTACCTAAAAGACTACAAAGTATCGCCTTTTGTCTTAGAGAAAACAGACCTTGTTTTTGATCTTGGCGATGAGCAGACCCGCGTCACGGCAACTTTGAGTGTTAAGCGCAATCCGCTCAGCGATGAAACCACCGCAGATCTGATTTTAAACGGCAGCGAAGGCCTCGATTTACAGTCGGTACAGATAGACGGCAGAGCGCTGGGGCAGGGCGACTATCGCCGCGACAGCGAATCGCTGACGATTTTTGACGTGCCCAGTAGCGCTGAAATCACTACCCAAGTACTTATCAAGCCCCAGCTAAACACCACCATGATGGGGCTCTATCGCTCGCGCACCATGTACTGCACTCAGTGCGAGGCCGAAGGTTTCCGCGATATTACCTACTACCTCGATCGCCCCGATGTAATGTCAGAATTTACCACCCAGGTGATAGCAGAAAAAGCCAAGTACCCCATTTTGCTCTCCAACGGCAATCCGATAGCCCGTGGCGATCTCGATGGTGGCCGACACTTTGTCACCTGGCACGATCCGTTCAAAAAACCAGCCTATCTGTTTGCCCTTGTGGCGGGCACGCTGAGTGTTGTTGAAGACAGCTTCACAACGCTGTCAGGCCGTGAGGTGCTACTGCAGATATTTGTTGAGGAAAAAGACCTCGATAAGTGCGATCACGCAATGGTCACGCTGAAGCACTCGATGCGCTGGGACGAAGAGGTCTACGGTCGCGAATACGACCTCGATATTTTTATGATTGTAGCGGTCGACGACTTCAATATGGGAGCAATGGAAAACAAAGGCCTCAATATATTTAACACCTCAGCCGTGCTGGCCAACCCGAAAACCACAACTGATGCGGCATTTCAGCGGGTTGAGGCAATTGTTGCCCACGAGTACTTTCACAACTGGTCAGGCAATCGGGTGACCTGTCGCGATTGGTTCCAGCTGAGCTTAAAAGAGGGTTTCACGGTCTACCGCGATGCGCAGTTTTCTGCCGATATGAACTCTGCGACGGTAAAGCGTATCGAGAGTGCCAGCTACCTGCGCACTCACCAGTTCGCTGAAGACGGCGGCCCAATGTCGCATCCTGTGCAGCCAGACTCCTACATGGAAATTAATAACTTCTACACATTGACCGTCTACGAGAAGGGCGCGGAAGTGGTTGGCATGATTCGCACCCTGTTGGGCGCAGAGACTTTTCGCGCCGGCAGTGATCTCTACTTTTCCCGTCACGATGGCCAAGCAGTGACCATTGAAGAGTTTGTAAAAGCCATGGAAGATGCCAGCGGTCGCGATCTCAAGCAGTTCCGCCGCTGGTACAAGCAATCGGGCACGCCGCATTTAAAAGTGTCTTCTATCTACGATGCCGAGGACGACACCTTCACCCTTAACTTTGCCCAAAGCTGCCCAGCCACCCCCGGCCAAGCGCAAAAACAGGCGTTTGTGATTCCTGTGAAACTCGGCCTCGTTGGCGCCAATGGCGATCTGCCGCTAAATGCCAAGGGCGATACAGAGATGGTCTTTGAATTGACCGAGACGACACAGCAACTGGTTATCGAGAATGTTCTCGAGGAGCCCGTACCGTCACTGTTGCGCGGCTTATCTGCCCCTGTAAAGCTTGACTACCCCTACAGCACAGATCAATTGGCGCATCTCATGGCCTCCGATAGCGATGGGTTCAATCGTTGGGATGCCGGGCAAAAACTCGCCTTTGGCCTGCTGGAAAAACTGACCGATGATGCTGTAAAAGGCCGCGCCATGATCATGGATAAACAATTGATTGCCGCCTACGACGCATTGCTCAGCGACGCCACACTTGATCCCGCGATGGTTGAATTGATGTTGCAATTGCCTAGCGAAGCACAGCTGCATGAAGAAGCGGCGATTATTCATGTCGATGCAATTCACAGCGCGCGCAAATTTGTTCGCCGGAGCTTGGCGGATGCGCTGCGCGATAAATTCCTCGCGGTCTATCAGCGTCATAACATCCAACAAGTCTATGCTCCTGAGGCCGAGCAGATTGGCCGCCGGGCACTGAAAAATGTCGCCTTGAGTTACCTAATGCTAGTTGAGGGAGAGGGCGTTGAGCTGGCGTGGACGCAGTTCAATCAGGCTGACAATATGACCGATAAAGCCGCCGCGCTAACGTGTTTGGTCAATACGCCGGCCGCCGCAGAGAAGGCAGAGGTCGCACTGAAGCAGTTTGAAGAGCAGTACAGCAATGAGGCTCTGGTGATGAACTTGTGGCTGCAGATTCAAGCGGCTAACGCTCAGCCGGGTGGATTATCGCGAGTTCAGGCGCTTCTGCAGCACCCAGCATTTACCATGTCTAATCCGAACAAAATTCGCAGTCTTATCGGTGGTTTCTGCAATGCCAACTTGATTAATTTCCACAACCCAGATGGCTCGGGCTACGAATTTCTCAAGCAGCACATTTTAGCCTTGCACAGCAAAAACCCACAAGTTGCTGCGCGTCTGATGACCCCGCTGACTCGTTGGAAGAAGTTCCCCGAGCCCAATCGCCAGCAGATGCGCGATGCGCTGCAGGTCATAGCTGATGAGCCGGGATTGGTCAAAGATATCTTCGAAATCGCAACTAAGTCACTTTAGTTGCTATCTGCTCTGGCAAAGCAAAGGTTGTCTACTATGCTTTCAAGGTTGGGCCTGTTTTGTCACGATTCAGTCCCAACTTTTGGCGATCAAACCATTCATCCGGTGGATCCCCATCCACGGTCGCCAAAAAAGCATGTATCTCCATTTTAGGGGGGGTCTAATCAGCCCCCTTTTTTTTCAAGTGTGTTTTTCAAGTGTGTTTTTTCAGCGGTGCTTTTTTCGCTTCGTGCTCTTCGTGATCGCTCTTTTCCGCAGCCTGCCAGTCGACTTTAGGGTCTATTTCTCATTGAGAAAACCTTACTCCTCAATAAAAAAGTCGCCATCAACAGCTTAACTATGACATTCTTTGCACCATAAAAATAACAAAGACATTTCTTATGCGTATTGAAAAACTCTCTTTTGCCAGCGGCGAGAACGGCGACGGATTCTATTATGTTTGGGAGCCGAAAAATTTCATTAAACCCAAATTATGGCTGCACATTATGCACGGCATGGCCGAGCACAGTGCTCGCTACGAGGCTTTCGCGGCGTTTCTCAATGAACACGGGGTCTATGTGACGGCCGATGACCATCGCGGGCACGGTAAAACCGGTGAGGCGAACGGCAACCTCTTTCATCTCGCCGACGATAATGGCTGGAACCAAATGGTGGACGATCAATGGCAGCTGATCAGCCATATTGGCGCTCAGCATGACTTGCCGCTGGTTATTTTTGGCCACAGCATGGGTTCGTTTTTGGCCACACGCTTTTGTCAGCACTACGGTGCGCTACACGAATCGCGACTGATGGGCCTCATTTTGTCGGGGTCCAATTATGCGCCCTCATGGGTGACGCGATCAGCTAGCCTAATTGCTAAGGTTGAGCGCGCTCGGTGCGGCAAGCGCAACAGCAGCAGTGTGCTTGAGGCACTGAGTTTTGGCGCGTTTAACAAGGCGTTTAAGCCCTCACGCACGGAAAAAGATTGGCTCTCCAGTGACCCTCAGGTGGTCGATCGCTACCTCGCCGACCCCCTCTGCGGTGGCCCGCTGACGACTCAGTCTTGGTATGACTTTTTGCGAGGTCTTGCAGAGCTCTCCTCGCCCACCGCGATGGCGAAAATTAGTTGTGATCTGCCTATTTATGTTTTCTCAGGCGCCCTCGATCCGGTCGGACAACATGGCAAGGGCATCACTGACTTAGTCAATGTGCTGCATCGGGCGGGTGTGCGCGAGGTCCAATCAAAACTGTATGCGGGTGGTCGCCACGAGATGCTCAATGAAGTCAATTACCAAGAGGTCTACGAGGATGTGTGGCAATGGTTAGCGGGATTGTCCATTGCGCAGGCTGAGGTGTTGGACCTGACCGGTATTGGTGGTGCAGAAAGCGGCTAGTAGTTAGCCGCTGGTGCAGTTCTGTAGGGTTGGTGTCGTACTCTGCGATTGCTATTTCTTTTTGCGGCGCTTTTTCGCCAGATGATCAAACAGCGCGATATATTGCCCAGTCAATTTGTGCGATGGCGCAAGATAGATAAGCGGCACACATTGGTTGTGGGACTCTTTCATCTTTACTGATTGATTGATGTAGGTGGGAATAATCGGCAGCTTTTCTTTTTTCATTTCAGCAATCAACTGGCTCGGCAGCGACGCCGTGGGTTGAAACTGATTGACGACAATGCCGCCAACGTCTAGGCCACTGTTATGATCGTCGCGTATCTCGCTGATAACGTCCAGAATTGAGTAGAGTGCTTGGCGGGAAAACGCATCGCAGTCGAAGGGTATCAGCACAGTGTCGCCACTGATAAGCGCCGAGCGAGTATAGAAGTTTAGGGCGGGCGCGGTGTCGATATAGATTTCGTCGAATTCAGCGTCGAGTTTATTCAGCAGGTCACGAAGTTTGAAAATTTTCTGGCGTGACTCCAGTTTGTGTTCGAGCACCAGCAGATCTGGGCTAGAGGGCAGTACATAGAGATTTTCAAAGGGTGATTCGTGGACGTAATCGATGGGTTCATTGAGTTTGGAGGAAAACTCTAACGTGCCGTCAAAATAGTTGGCGACGGTGTTTCCGCTAGGCGTGTCGCCGAGTAGGTAGTAGGTTGAGTTGCACTGCGAATCTAAGTCGACAACAAGCGTGCGCTTGCCTCGTGAGGCACTAATAGCGGCCAGATTACATGCAATGCTCGATTTTCCGACACCGCCTTTTTCATTAAAAATTACTCTGCGCACAGTGGGTTCTCCCAGTAGTTCAACGAGGCCAATTCTACCCAAACCGCGTGTCGCAGAGTAGCTTTTTGATGGGTACCTTTGCGCTAGCGGTTTGGATAGAGCGGCTTCAGCGCACTGTCTGCGGCTTTTTTAGCGGCACTCACCGGCACGGCGGCGATCTTGAGCAGGTGCAGCAGGCGCTTGAGATCAGGCTCGTAAGCAGAGTGGCTATTGTACAAATGCTGATCGAGCATGTTGAATTGTTCGGCCAGTTGCGGCGAATCGAGTAGATTCGCAATTTGCTGCAAACTATGGACAGGCTCGCCGGTAAAAAGCAGTCGTCCCCAGCTGAGAATGCCGTCGCGAACACCTTGGTAATCTTTTTTGTTGGCGGCTTTTTCAACTGCACTTATCTGTTGCTTTAAGAGTAGCCGCGTCTCAGTGCGCGCGGATTGCGCTTGTCGCGGCAGGGGTTGCCGTGGCTGACGCAACAACAGTGCACTGCATAAAATGAGCAATACCAGATTAATGCCGAGGGACAATTGCAATATGGGCGTCGCAGCGAGCGTGCCCAGTAGTGTATGGCGCTCGCTGGTATCGTCTGTCGTGGTTCCGCCAGCAGTGGCTAAGCCTTGCTCGGCGAGAGTCTCGGCCGCAAGCGCTTCAGCGCTTCCGTAGGCGGGTGGTGCAGCGCTGGCGGGGCTCACATTGAGTGTCTGACTAGGTAAAGTGGCCGTCTGCAGGCGCTGATTAACGGTATCCCACCAGCGCACAGTCAGCTCGGGCAAAATAATAGTGCCGGCCTCGTTGGGGACTAAGGCGAACGACTCTTTGCGGCTGCCGGTTACGCCGTTCGCGCTGAGCTCTTGGTCGAGCTGTGCCTGATCGGGGTAGATCTTGTACTGGCTGCTCTCATCGAGACGCAGGGGCAGTATCTGCGCTGCTGTCAGGCCTTTGGCTTCAATGGTGATGGTGCGGGTGATCGGTTCGCCAACGGTCAATTTATTGGTGCGGCCGCTCCATTCTTGACGCAGGCTAACACCGCTGCTGGGCATCCACTGGTCAGGACTAATGGTTGCGGGTGCGGCGCGTACCTCCACTGTCTTTGCCTCGGTTGAGCGCAGAACACGGTTGCCTCGAGTAGTGAATCCGCCGAACTGGTTGTTGCCACTCTCGTAGGCACCAAAGCGGATTTCTGGGATGGTCAATAGGCCAACCGTTTGTGGAAAGAGCGCGTATTTAATCTCCAGTACGAGATAATTTTTGCCGCCGACGGTTTTTTGGAATTGTGTTTCGCTTACTTTCTCCACCACCGCATCGCTCAGTTTTAACTCATCTAACGCGAGGTCGCTCAGGCGCACGGAGGTGTAGAGCCGATGGGTGAGCAAAATCTGCTCTTGGATCGCCACAGCGCTTTTGTCGATGAGAGTCTCGGTGTACACCGCTTGCCCAGGGGCGGTTTTTGGGCTGGCTTTGCGCACGGTGATTTCAATTGCGTCGCTGATATCTGACTTGTAGTTGAACGAGGGGATGACCAAATTGCCCGTGCGTTTTGGCGCGAGCAGCAGATTCCAATCGGTGTAGGATTGGGTGACGCCGTTGATATTGGAATACTGCTGTTGGCGACTATTTGAGAGTATTTCAAAATCGGCTTTAAGTGACTCGAAATCGGGTTCGTTGAACATCACCTGCTCGTCGACACGCACCAACAGTTGCAGTGTTTCATCGCTGTCGAGAATAGTGCGATCAGCGGTTGCGGTTATTGCTGCCCAGCTCTGGGTTGTTAGCAGAGCGCAAAATAGCAGGGCGGCGAACTGTCGCAGGTGTCTGCCGCGGCGTTTTAGGGTGACTCTTGTGTGCATGGGTTTACTCATCGCTGTTTGGTTCACCAGCGTTGCTGCTGGTCGCTAGGTGGTGCGGGTCGCCGCGGGTCCATGGCGCGCTGACGCGACTGGTAGCGGAACTTTTCACGAAGCAGGCCGCCTGGATCGTCGGGTACGCGTCGCAGCCACTGCTCGAGTTCTTGTTGGGCCTGCTTCTCTGCATCGCTTTGTTCCGAGGTGGCCTCACCTTCGGTGGGTTGTTCGGCGTTGTCAGAGGTGTCGCTCTGTTGCTTTTCCTCTTGGGCTGCTGGATCTTTTTCTGCTTGGCCTTTTTCTACTTGGCCTTTTTCTACTTGATCCTGCTCTGTCGGATTTTGTTCGGACTTTGCCTGCTCACTGGGCTGCTCTTGCCCGGGCGAGTTGTCAGCGGGCTGGCTCTGGCTCTGGCTCTGAGAATCTGACCCGTCGCTCGACTGTTGCTGATTTTGCGACTGGTTCTGAGAGTCCTGATTTTGCTCTGACTCTTGGTTCTGATCTGATTTTTGCTGCTGATCTTGCTGCTGTTTGAGTTGCTCAACAAGGTCGCGATTGGCCTGTGCATCGTCCATATCGGGCTGTCGTTTCAAAGCTTCATCATAGGCGTCGAGAGCACCCTGTAAGTCACCGGATTTGGCTAGGGCATTGCCGCGATTGTAGTGGCTATCAGCGCTGTCTGACTGAATAAAATCATCGAGAGCGGCGGTGTAATCGCCTGCTTTATAGGCTGCGCTGCCGCGCCATTGGGGATCGTCGAAGAGGCTCTGGGCCTTGGCGTTGTCACCGCCGGCGAGAGCGGCGCTGGCCTGTTGATCGGGTGTGCGCCAGAGGTCTTGCCACTCGAAAGCATCCGCTGGCTGGGGAATTAACAGCGGTGCGAGCACGATTGCCGCGAGGGTGCCTTTGCGAAAGGTTGCGAGGATAATCGGCAGCAGTAGCAAAATAAGCCAGAAGCCTTGGTCGTCCCAGAGATCGAAACTGCGCTCAAGTTCACGGCCTGGGTCGGGGAAGCGCTGTTCTGTGGTGGCCAGTAGAGTATCGATATCGCTGTCGTCGGGGCTCAGGGTGGCATAGCTGCCGCCCGCGCTCTGGGCGAGCATTTGTAATTCTTCGGCATTGAGCTTGGGGATCAAAATCGCGCCGTTGTAGTCTTTGGCAAAGCCTCCCGCGCCGGTTGGAATCGGCGCGCCTTGCGCAGTGCCGACGCCCAGTACGGACAGTCTAAATCCGCTGCGCTTCCCCAGCAGCGATTGAATTTGCGCAAATGCTGGGCGAGCGACTTCGTCTGTAATAAGAAGTAGATCCCCCTGTTGGTAGCCGCCGTTCACCGCCAGCTCTAGGGCCATTTCGATGGCCGCTTCAATATTGCTGCCGTACTCGGGCAGCAGCGCGGGCTGTAAAACCGGCACAAGGCTGATAATGGTGTTGCTGTCCTCGGTGAGGGGCGACAGAGCGAAGGCATCGCCGCCATAGACCACCAGCGCGCTGTAGCCCTCGCGGCGCTTTTTGAGGATGTCGATGAGTTTGAAGCGCGCCCGCGCCAAGCGAGAGGGTTTGATATCTTCGGCGAGCATGGAGGGCGAGAGGTCCATGATCAGAATCAACGCATTGTCCTGTTTGTGCACGGGCTGCGGCAGTTGTTGCCAGGTGGGTCCGGCGAGAGCAAGGCAGGCGGTGGTCCAGGCCAGAAACAACCAGATAAGACCGAGCCGTGACGGGTTTTTGCCCTGCAGTAAATAGGGCAGCAGGGCGGGGTTGATCACCTGTTGCCAGTTGCCTGCACTGTTTTTACGCCACTGTAAAACGCCGATCAAAACGGCTGCTGGAACCATTGCCCACAACGCCGCGGGGCGGAGAAAATGAAACTGGGTGAAATCTATGCCAAGTAGCTCAGTCACGTGATCTCCTTGGCCCGCTGAGCAGTGCGATCAAAAGACTAAAGATAAAGGCGACCGCGAGAGGCCAGTAATACAGCGCGGCAACGGGACGAATGGTTTCGGCATCTTGTTCGATGGGTTCAAGTCTGTTTAATTCTTCGTAGATCGCGCGCAGTTCTTCAGGATTGCGCGCGCGAAAATAGCGTCCACCCGTGGCTTCGGCAATACCGGTGAGGGTGGTTTCGTCGAGGTCGGCGGAGGGGTTGGTGACGCGCTTTCCAAACAATCCCCAGCTCTCCTGAGTTTCCGCACCAATGCCGATGGTGTAAATTTTTACCGAGGCGCGCTTAGCCAGCGCCGCTGCCTGCAGAGGATCAAGCTCACCGGCATTGTTGGCGCCGTCGGTGAGTAGAATAAGGACGCGATGGTTTTCGGGCCTGTCTTGCAGGCGTTTCACCGACAAACCGATAGCGTCGCCGATTGCCGTGCCATTGCCCGCGAAACCGAGCTGGGCCTCATTAAGCAGTGCCTGCAAGGTGTTTCGGTCGAAGGTTAGTGGCGTTTGTAGATAAGCTTTTTCGCCAAAGAGAATAAGTCCGAGACGATCGCCGGTGCGCTCGGTGACAAAATTGCCGACAACGGCTTTCACCGCGACAAGCCGATTGACGGAGGTACCCGCCAACTGCATATCTTCTCGCTCCATGCTGCCTGAAATATCCACGGCTAGTAAAATATCGCGGCCGTTGGTCGGCAATGCCACAGGTTCGCCTATGTAAATAGGACGCGCTAATGCCAGCAGTGCGCTCAGCCAGACGACACCTAGGGCGACCAGGAGGAAGGATTTTCGCCAAGAGCCTGCGCTGGATGAGGCGCCGACCCCGGCGGCACTCACCAGCAAGGGTGCGCGCAAGGCGCGGGTGGTGCTTGCGGCAGGTTTGCGCAGGGCCCGATAGATTAGCGGCAGCGGTGCTAAGACCAGCACCCATGGCCAGAGAAGCTCTAACATGGGTCGCCGTACTCCAATTGGTCGTCACTCACATGCTGCTCAAGCCAAGCTTTGGCGTCGACAAATAGGCTGTCGATATGTGAGGTGTCGATGTGTGAGGTGTCATCGCTATCAGCGGCGTTCAGGTTGCCATAGAGCAACTCATCAAGTTCAGGACTGATTGCGTTGAACAGCCTGTCATTGCTGCTGTAGCGCAGAAAGGCGATAAATTTATGTGTTCCAAGGCTGCCGGGGTGGCGCTCTGGGTAGGCGCAATTGGCCGTTCTTTTTAATAGTTCAAATAGCGCGCGCAGTCGCCGCTGTGGGTGCTCATTGGCGCTGATTGTCGCCAGTTCTTGCAATGCTTGGCGGCGATAAGCAGACGCCTGACGGCGGCGCAGGAAAAGCCGCGCAAGGGCAATCAGTCCCAGACAACCAAGAATTATTAAAAGCCACCAGCCGGGCGCAAGGGGCCACCAGCCAATAGCCTCCGGCAGATGAATGTCGCGCAGTTGGTCGAGGGGATTTGCGGCTTGGCTGTCCATTACCTGATTGTCCATTAAGCCCGCCGTCCTTTGCTGCGTTTGCCATAGGCTTGGGCCAGTACAGCCATCACAGAATCGGCTGTGGTAAAGGGCAGCAGGCCCGCTGACAGCTGTTGGCTGAGCTTGCGCAGTGTCTGAGTGCGCAGGGCGAAAGCAGCGGCATAGTGCTCGCGACGTTTTTTGTTGCCAGTGTCGAGCAGTGTCTGCTGCTTACCGTCGGTGACGGCATACAGCGCAGGGGACGGCAGCTCGACTTCAAGGCTGTCGTAAATATGGCAGAAGTTGAGATTGCCGTGCCGCGCCAGTTCGAACAATTGGCGTTCGCAGGATTCATCCAAATCATGAAAATCGCTGACTACGAATAGTGTGGTGCCAGGCAGAGCGTAGCGCCGAGCTTCTTCCAGAATATGCGCCAAGGTGAAGCGATCGCTGTTGGGTTGCAGTAGTTGCTGGCTGTAGTCGCGCAGTTGGTGGATAAATTGTAAGACGGCGTGATGGCTGCGACGCGATTTCACCTCGGCCTGCGTCTGCGCGCCAAACACCAGTCCACCGACGCGATCGTTGGCATTCAGGCCAGCCCAACCCAACGCGGCAGCGACCTCGCAGGCAACCACAGATTTTAATCGCTGGCTGCCGAAAAACATGGCTTGGCGCAGGTCGCAGACAACCAGCACCGGACGCTCGCGCTCTTCGCGAAAAATCTTAGTGTGGGGTATTTCCGTTTTTGCTGTGACACGCCAGTCGATGGTGCGAACATCGTCCCCCGGCTGGTAGATGCGCACTTCATCAAAGTCCATGCCGCGACCGCGAAAGCGCGAGCGGTGGCCACCGGCCATCATCTGCCGAGCCTGCACTTTTGGAAAGCTGGTTAGCTCGCGCGCGCCGTAACGCAGCTTGACCATATCGCTGAGGTTGGCAATCGCAGGGTGGTTGTTCATGTCGTCTGGGTAGCTCATCAGGCTGAGGAGACAGTTTCCAGTAGCTTGTCGATCACTTTGTTTGCGCTGATACCATTGGCTTCAGCGTCAAAGCTCAGAATCAGTCGGTGGCGCAACACGTCATGGGCCACGGCGCGAATATCATCGGGGGTAACAAAATCGCGATTGTGCAGCCAGGCATGGGCGCGGCTGCAGCGGTCGAGGGCGATGGTTGCCCGAGGGCTGGCGCCGTAGTCAAGCCACTGGGCCAGTTCGCCGCCATAAA
>OBNN01000019.1_pt1 | contig 38418 bp, 33 predicted proteins | sample 1470811 | NCBI WGS metagenome assembly OBNN01 (sample SAMEA3275570, study PRJEB22092) | marine metagenome | biome: Estuarine Biome; feature: Surface Water; material: Coastal water | collected 2014-06-21T11:15:00+00 | depth 1 m
AAAGCGACCTTACGGACATTAGTGTCACTATCGACGGCGAGACAGCCGGCACCGTACCGGGAACACTGCGTGAGATCAGCCGCGGGCGACACCTCTTCGAATTTAGCAAGTATCGCTACTTTAGCCAGCAGCAGGATATTGACATTGAGGGCCTTGGCAACACTCAGTCAATCGATATCGCCCTGCAGCCCGCATGGGGCGAACTGACCCTCGATACAGTTCCGAGCGGTGCTGACCTGTACATCGATAATCACTTAATTGGCAAAACACCCCTTACCACCGAGGTATTGGAAACCGGCAGTCAGTTAAAAATTACCGCGCCCGGCTATAAGCCCGTAGAACAATCGATAACCGTTAACGCCGGCACTCGCGGCGTGCATCCGCCCATTGTTCTCGCAGTCGCCAACGGCACACTGCTACTGACCAGCAGCCCGTCCGGCGCCAGTATCACCATCGACAACCAGTTCCGCGGTACCACCCCCGCCACTGTCGAACTAAAAGCCTTTCAGTCACACAAGATCGAACTCTTTCTTGAGGGCTATTTAAAAACCAGTCGCGCAGTAAGCCTTGAGCCTGAGCAGCAAACAGCTGTCAACATAGCGCTCACAGAAAATAGCGGCTCACTGCGAATCACCGTCAAACCTGCCGATGCGATCATCAGTGTCAACGGCGTTGCCAGCGGAAAACCCGATAGCAGTGGACAGCAGACATTGACGCTACCCGCCAAACCCCATCAGATCAGCGTTGCGAAAGCGGGTTACAAAAGCCAGCAGATCAGTGTCACACCGAGGCCGGGGCACCAGCAGGCTCTTACCATCGAGCTGCTAACCCTGCAACAGGACTACTGGGCAACACGTCCCGCCACACTCACCAGCCCGGTCGGCGGCACCTTAAAACTATTCCGCCCCAACGACCAATTTATGCTCGGTGCCCCACGCCGTGAGCCCGGCCGACGCGCCAACGAAGCCGAACGCCTCGTTGCATTGCAACGGCCCTTTTACCTCGCCACCCATGAGACCACCAACGCCCAGTACCGACGCTGGAAGGCAGACCATAGCTCCTCTGCACCGCGCGGCAACACACTCGACATGAATGATCAGCCGGTGGCGGCAGTCAGCTGGCAAGATGCTGCATTATTCTGCAACTGGCTCAGCCGACAGGAAAAATTGCCCCTGTTCTATCGCGTTGAAGAGGGCGAGGTGGTTGGGGTTAACTGGGACGCAGAGGGCTACCGCTTGCCCACAGAGGCTGAGTGGGCGTGGGCAGCCAAACTCGACAACAATGCCAATCCCCGTCGCTTTCCGTGGCAGGGTGATATCTACCCGCCCGAGCAGGTCGTGGAAAACTACGCCGATCAAAGCGCGGCATCATTGATCAGCTTTACCCTCTCCAACTACAGCGATGGCTTCCCAGTGTCTGCCGTGATTGGACGCTTTCCAGCCAACCCCAAAGGGCTCTATGATATGGGCGGCAATGTTGCCGAGTGGACCAATGATTACTTTGATGTTCGCCCAAACACGAGTACTGTCGACACAGACCCCCGCGGCCCCGAGCAAGGCGTGCAACATGTGGTTCGCGGCGCCAGTTGGGCGCTAGCATCGCGCACGGAGCTGCGTTTAAGTTATCGCGAATCAGGCAGTGACGGGCGAATGGATGTTGGATTTAGAGTGGCCCGCTATGTGGATAAACCATGAGTAACCCTATGTGCAAAAGAGTTTCACGCCTAATTGCCCTCGCGCTCCTCGCCGTTAGTCTGCCGCTGTGGTCAGCAGAGCCGTCAAATGAGCCGTCAAATGAGCCTGTGGCGACACCCGAAGCCCCCACCGTCGAAAACAGCCCCACGACGGCGAATAATCCCCCCATGGACTTTAAACCCAGCGAAGAGATCTCTGAAGATTTCCCCATTTCGCTGCCATCCGACATTTAGCAACAGGTACTGATATGAAAAGTCAAACCAACGAGCTGTTCTTCCAATTGATCGCGCTGCTATTGGCCTTGATTGTGGTGCATGCAGTGTTTGTCACAGTGGTGCGGCCAAATGCTGAAACCACCATTCGCCATCATGCAGAAATGGCGGCAGCTGGCGAAGACTACGTGGTGCCGCGCTCGTTCTTTATTGTTATCAAAGACCTCGAGCAAGAGTCCTGCTTTATTTTAATGTTTTGGGCGCTCGCCATCATGGGCTACAAAACCCGCAGCGCCCTCCGCGAGCAGAAAATGTTTGCCACCGCGCTGCTCAACAGTCCCCCCGATTCGCAAAAAGTGCTGCCAGAGGAGGCCCCTCAGCTCGGACACCCCATGCAAAGCCTCACCGACCAAGAGCGGTCGCTGCTCTTGCCGCGCGCACTGCAAACCGCCCTGACCCGCTTTCAGGTAACGCAAAGCGTGCAGTCGGCAACCGATGCAGTAACCACTGTGTGCAGCAACGAAAACGACCGTCTCGACTCAGAGCTGTCGATGATTCGCTACATTACTTGGGCTATCCCGTCGATTGGCTTTATTGGCACCGTGCGCGGTATTGGTGCCGCGCTTGGCCAAGCCCACGAAGCCATGCAGGGTAACATTGCCGGTGTCACCAGCAGTCTCGGCGTAGCCTTTAACTCGACGTTTATCGCACTGTTAATCAGCATGGTGGTGATGTTTTTTATGCACCAGTTGCAGCTTGTCCAAGAGCGCCTCGTCCTCGACACCCACGACTACTGCGAAAATCGCCTAATACGCTTTCTCAAGGCCAAATAGCACGCAGTGTTAACGGGGGATTTCTGTGATTAAAAAGCGCCGCAATATCGCCTTCAGCCTGTCGTTCTTGGACATCATGGCCTGTGGTTTTGGCGCCGTAACCCTGTTGTTTTTAATTCTTCGTCACAATGCGACCGAGATCGAAACCACCGATCCCCGCCTCGCCGACGAAGTCGAACTGCTGCAACAGGACATCAGTCAGGCCGAACAACAGAAGGTGGCGTTGCTCAACAGCCTCGACGCTCTGCAGCGCGAGCTGGCGATCGCTCAAGGGGCCTCCGATCGAGTTATCACCGACCTGCAAGAGAGCGAAAACAGTATTCAGTCAGACCCCAAAGAAGAACTCGCCAAACTGCGCCGCCAAGTGGAGCAACTGGAAAAAGAAACCGCGCAAATGGAAGATGTGGAGTTCGGCGACAAGGTGCGCGGTTTTCTTGGTGACGGCAATCGCCAGTACCTGACTGGACTCAAACTCGGCGGTGAACGAATTTTAATTTTAGTGGACGGCTCCGCCAGCATGCTCGCCGACTCGGTGGTCAACGCCCTGCGGCGCAGAAATATGGATGACGCGCAAAAACGTCAGTCGGACAAATGGCAGTGGACCCTGCGCACCACCGATTGGCTTTTGGCTCAACTGCCCGCCAGCAGCCGCTTTCAAGTCTACCTGTTCAATACCAGCGCACAACCCGCTCTGGCCGGCACAGAGGGTGAATGGTTAGATGCTGCAGACTCCCTTGACCTAGAGCGCACCGCAGAGGCTATGCGCGACTATCTGCCCAGCAACGGCACCAGCCTGAGCAATGCCCTGGCCGTCATCAACAGCTTCAGTGACCAGCCCGACAATATTTTTCTGCTCACCGACGGGCTGCCGACCCAAGGTGCCAAGGCACCGAGCAGCTATATGGTCAGCGGCAAACAGCGACGCAACTTTTTTGGCGATGCCGTCGAAAAACTACCCCGCGGCGTGCCCATCAACACCATTTTATTTCCAATGGAGGGCGATCCAGAAGCAGCCGCCCTGTTCTGGCAGCTCGCCATTGATACCCAGGGCGCCTTTATCGCCCCGTCGCGAGATTGGCCATGAGACGCCAGCGCCGCGAACTTCAAGAGGCCAGCCTGTCTTTTCTGGACGTTATTAGCTGTGGCTTTGGCGCCATTGTTCTACTGTTATTAATCGCCAAAGTGGGTGATCCAGCAGCCCTTGAGGAAGCCGAAAAACGACTCCGTGCAGCGGTCAAAACCTACCAAACTGAGCTGTTTGATCTGCGTGGCGAGTCAGTGGTGCTCAACGAACAGCTGCAATCGCGCAAAGAGCAGCTCTCCGAGTTGACCGAGCGGGTGGCGCGGCTCAAGGCAAAACTGGCCAGTGTCGACAAACAATCGATGCAACTATCCCAGTCGCAATCTCGAGAAAAAGAGCAGCTGCAACTGGTTCTGCAAGTCCTCACCGAAGAGATGGCGCGCCTCGTCGGCCCAGAGTTTAAACAGCAGAACAATTTGATCGGCGGCATCCCCGTCGACAGCGACTACATTATTTTTGTTATCGACACCTCTGGTAGTATGCAAGTGGGTGCGTGGCAGCGGGTGCAAAAAGAGATGCTCAATATTCTCGACATCTACCCCGACGTCAAAGGCATACAAGTGCTCAACGATATGGGGCAGTATATGTTTAGCGCCTACAGCGGACGCTGGATTCCCGACAGCCCAGAGATGCGCAAAGATATTATTAAAAAGCTGGCCAGTTGGGCGCCGTTCAGTAACTCCAGCCCTGTGGAAGGAATCAACGCGGCGATTCAAACCTTTTACAAGTCAGACCGTAAAATTAGTATCTATACCCTTGGCGATGATTTTCAGGGCCGCTCCATACGCGCTGTAGTTAAAGCCGTTGATCGGCTCAATCAAGCTCAGCGCGGTGCCGGCAGATTAGTGCGCATCCATGCGCTTGGATTTCCGGTGCAGTTTGCGCAGGGGTCAGCACCCAGCGAGTCGGCCATTCGTTTTGCCGCCTTAATGCGTGAACTAAGCTACAACAATGGGGGAACCTTTATCGGCCTCAACAGCCTTAACGAAGGGAAATAACAAGATGCAGACAAAGACCATAAAATTAATTGCCAGCGTTTTCGTGCTGATCGCCCTAGTCGGCTGCAGCTCATCTGCACAGGTGCAGATTACGGCAGGGTTCCCAGCGGTTATCTCGCAGCCGAAAAATAGCAGCGCAACGCTTGTTTTTAGCGACGAATTCAGACAATTTGTCGCCAAACCCAATAAAGACACCACCATCGACATGGGCAGCGCGCAAGTGGCGCTGCTAACCAACGCCTTTAAAGGGTTGTTCAGCACCGTGGAAATTGTCAGTGCAGCCGATCAGGCGAGCTTTAAGCAGGGATTAGTCATTACCCCCTCAGTCCAAGAGGTGCAGCTCTCAACCCCGTCCGACACCTACCTTAATGTTTACGAAGTGTGGATTAAGTACAGTCTCGACATCAAAACAGCCGAGGGCGAGCAAATCGACACTTGGTTTATGCCTGCCTACGGCAAAACCCCTGATTCCTTTATGCTCTCAAGAACCAGCGCCATTGACGAGGCCACGGTCATAGCACTTCGCGATGCTGGCGCGAAACTCCTGCTCGACTTTTACCGTATTCCCAGTGTGAACAACTGGCTGCGAACACAACCCGTCAAGGAGAGTGGCGATGAATAGATTCTTCCCACTAGTTGCTGTCTGCTTTTTGAGCGCCTGCAGTGCCGTCACCACGATTGATGAATACCGCGTCAACAACAGCGCTATGGAGCTCAACAGCAACGAATCGGTGGTTATTCTCGGCCGCCGCGACGCCGGTCACTACGATACTGACCGCGAATTTATTGGCTGTGTTGCCGATAAAATGCAGGGCGCCGATATCAGCATCATGCCTGAACAGCAGTTTGTTGACGCCATCTACCCGTGGTTTGAACCGCGCACGGCTCCCAAAGGACTGGCGCGCTTGAAGCGACTGATGCAAGACACCACTATCAAGGCTGAAATCGATCGCCAACATATTCGCTACCTTGTCTGGCTCGATGGTTCAACTGAGAGTCACGGCCAGAGCGGCTCCATGAGTTGCGGTGCGGCACCGGGCATTGCCGGCTGTTTCGGTTTTGCGCAGTGGGATAAAAGCTCAACCTACGAAGCCATTATCTGGGACTTACGCAACCTCAGCGAAAAGGGGCGCCTGCAAGTCGACTCTCAGGGAACCTCCTATCTGATCGGTATCGTCGCCCCCATTCCACTGCTGTCGCCAGTCAAAGATGACGCCTGCAAAAGCCTTGGCGACCAGTTATTACAGTTCTTCAGCAATCCAGACAGCACTGGCTAAAGGCAACCCATGGTTAAGACAACAACACAAGGCACTCCGGGAGTGAAAAAAGTACTCAGCGCACTGCTCTGCCTGGCCCTGCTGCCAGTGATTAGCGCAGAGGCCAAAACCACGGGTGAAGATATTTATAAGGAAGTGATTGCCAGCACCCCGATTTATGACAATCCGGCGCTGGATAACTACATTAGAAAACTCGGCGAAGAGATTGTCGCCCAGTCAGAAATGGCCGGCGAAAAGTTTACCTTTACCCTGCTCGACTCCCCCGACTTAAACGCCTTTGCCACACGCGGCAACTACGTTTACGTCAATCGTGGTCTACTCAACTATATCAACAATGAAGCACAGCTGGTCTCGGTGCTGGCCCACGAAGTTGGTCATATCACGAAAAAGCACGTTACCGGCCAAGAGGGCCAAGCCATTGGCGCACAAGTATTATCAGCCGTGGCGGGCGTGCTATCGGGCAGTGCCGAAGTCTATGAGGCAGGGATGAAATACTCCACATCACTGATGCGTAGCCATGGTCGCAACAACGAGCTAGAAGCAGACCAAGCGGGCGCGGTGTACATGGCGAAATTGGGTTATGCGCCAGAAGAAATGCTCAGCATGCTCTCAATTATGAAGGACTATGAAACACTGCAAAAAGACCGCGCCAAAGCCAAGGGCGCCAGCAAACAAACCTACCATGGCATCTTTTCCAGCCACCCGCGCAACGACTCCCGTCTGCGCAATGTGGTTACCGCAGCCGAACGCTTGAAAGGGAGTAGCAGCCGCGACAATGGCGTGAGCACCTACCGCCAGTTGACCGAAGGATTAATCTGGGGAGAAAATTTTCTAGCCAAAGATAAAAAGCCCGAGCGCTACTCGGATATGACGCTGCGTGTGCGCTTCGACTATCCCGAGGGCTGGAAGCAGAACAACAACGCCACCGCGCGCACCACAGTCGGGGCGCCTGACGATAACCACGCCAAATTGGCCATGACACCGATTGCGCGCACCACCCAGAGCCCAGAAGAGTATCTGTACAATTTCTTGCGCGTGAAGCAACTGAAACAGGGGCGCGAAATCTCGCCCGCAGGACTCAAAGGCTACAGTGGCATTCTGCCCGGCGCCGACAGTAAGCCCGATCAGCGGATTGCTGTGGTCTATTACAAACTCAACGCCTTTATCTTCACTGGTGAAGTGGTGGATCAGGCCCAGTTCAACGACAGCGACAAGCTCTTCAGCGCCTCTATTGATAGCTTTCGACCTATCTCCCAGCGCGAGATTGACGGACAGCGGCCCAAACTCATCCACTATGTCAAAGCGACCAATGCGACCACCTACGATGCCCTTGCCAAGGCTCTTAAACTCAGCCCAACGGATACCGAAGATCTGCGTATAATCAACGGCCATTACCCCCGAGGCGAGCCCAAAGCCGGTGACTGGATGAAAATTTTTAAACAGTGACAGATTTGTGAAGCAACCTAATCGCACCCCTAAAAACGCAGCCTTACTCGCTCTTGTTGTCGGCGTTCTTGTCGCACTAGGCTACTGGCTATTGCCGCACAGCAGTGCGCCGCAGTGGGATATTGAGATCGCACTGGAGCTGCCCAATGACGCACTTGCAGTGCGCATTGACGATAAACTTTTCGGCGCGCGGATCGTCGAACCAGACGGTATTGGCGCTGATATCGATACACCACTCGACACCGAGGCTATGGTTAGTAAGCTGGCCGGACTCACCAAAAATGTCACCACCCAAGCAGAACCGAGCGACGCAGAATTACGCGATTTCTATGCGCGCAACAAAGCCCAGTACCGCCTGCCTTCCAAGCTCTGGGTCACACTCATTGATTTCACCACTGCCAAGCACGGCGGCGACGTGTTTGCTGCGGCGCAGCGGGCACTAGTGGGCAGCGGCACGCCTGAAGGAGATATGCGCACGCAATACACCGGCATTCTATCCACCGCGCTGGAAGCGCAGTATGGACGGGGATTTACCGATGGGTTGCTAACACTTATTGCTACTGAGACCGATCTACCCTGCTGGGCGGGCCCCATAAGTTCAAACCAAGGGACTCATCTCGTCTGTGTTGAGGATATTATTTGGGGCGAGTACAGCCCCCTCGAAGATATCAAACGCCAGGTGATCAATGACTGGCGCTTTGCAGTGACGGAAAGCCTTTAGCCTGAAAAAAGCCTTTAGCCGGATCGAAAGCCTTTAGCCGGATCGAAAGCCTTTAGCCAGATCGAAAGCCTTTAGCCAGACAAAAAAGCCCTACGCCATTAACTCAGCAAAAAAACGGCGCAGCCCCTCAGCACCGGACTCCTGCCAAATTTTCAATGCCGCGGTGCCAACAATGGCAAGATCGGCGTGGCCGCGGAGAAAATCCATATCCGCTTTACAGCTAATCCCAAAACCAACGCCCATCGGCAGATCGGTGTGCTGACGACAGCGGGCAATCAGTGCCACAACATCATCACCCATACTGGTTTTCGAACCGGTAACACCTTTGCGCGCAACCACATAAACCATCCCGCGACTAGCCGCGCCCAGCTGCGCCAAACGTCTATCCGTGCTGGTCGGCGTCATTAGAATAATCGGCTCAATACCCGCCTCCGCCGACAGTCTATGTAAATTACCAGACTCTTCCACCGGCAGATCCGGCAGAATATACCCAACGCCGCCGGACTCTTTAATACGCTGAACAAAACGCGCCTCGCCCATTTTAAAAGCGGTGTTGTAATAGCCCATCATCAACACTTTAAAATCAAAGCGCTCGCTGACCAGCTTCATAAACTCGAAGCATTGATCAACCGTCGTCCCAGCTTTTAAAGACTGTTCATTGGCATGCACAAACAACGGGCCATCGGCGCTCGGCTCAGAGAATGGAAACTGCAGTTCAACCAGATCAACACCGGCTTCCGCCATAATTTCAAGCTCTTGCAGATTCTCCGCGAAGGACGGATAACCGCAGACAACATGCGCCATAACCAAGAGATCTTTGCTCTTTTTACGCTCCGCTATGTAGTGTTGCAGCCCCATTATTGTCTCTCCTTGCGATACTGGTCGGCCTTGCCTTCAATAAATGCTTTCCATTTGGCATCGTCCAATGCGTCGGCGATGGTAAAAATATCCTTATCGCCACGACCCGATTGATTGATCAAAATAATTTCGTCTTTACCCATGGTCGGCGCTTCTTTGATCGCCGTGACAAACGCGTGGGTGCTCTCCAGTGCGGGAATTAACCCTTCGGTGCGCATAACCAGCTTTAAGATTTCTTTGACTTCGACATCGGTCGCCGCTTCAAAACGCACCTTGCCCTGCTCCCAAAGGTAGGAAAAGATCGGATTGATACCAATGTAATCTAGGCCAGCAGCAACCGAATGGGTCTCATTCATATTGCCTTCGGCGTTCTGCAGAAAGTACGTTTTAAAGCCCTGAGCGACACCCACTGTGGCATCATCATAAGCCAAGCGCGCCGCATGCATATAGGAACCCACACCCTGACCACCCGCTTCACAGCCAATCAACTCAACATTGTCGTCGTTGAAAAAGCCTTGGAAAATACCCATCGCATTAGAACCGCCACCCACACAAGCGTAAACCCGGTCGGGCAGTCTGCCGGTCTGTTTGATAATCTGTTCGCGGGCTTCAAGACCAATAATTGACTGGAACCAACTGACCATTTCAGGGAACGGGTGCGGGCCACAGGCCGTGCCCAAAATATAGTGGGTGTCCGCCATATTGGTGACCCAATCGCGCATACACTCGTTAATCGCATCTTTTAAGGTTTTCTGCCCATCCTGCACGGCAATCACGGTCGCGCCGAGATTTTCCATCCAAAACACATTCGGCCGTTGGCGCGCAACGTCCACGGCACCCATGTAAATTTTACAGTCAAACCCAAAGCGCGCGGCCATGGTCGCAGTCGCAAAACCGTGCTGACCCGCACCGGTTTCGGCAATTACCTTGCTTTTCCCCAGACGCTGACAGAGCAGACCCTGCCCCATAACATTGTTGATTTTGTGGGAACCGGTGTGATTTAGATCATCGCGTTTCACATAGATCTGCGCGCCACCCAGTTTGCGCGACAAATTTTCGAGATGGGTAACCGGCGTGGGACGACCTGAATAGTTTTGCAGCAGTGCGACATAATCCTGCCAAAATTTTGGATCTGCTTTACATTCGCGAAAGCAGACCAAGAGCTCTTCAATAGTTGCGTGAAGAATCTCTGGCAGAAAAACACCACCGTACTCTCCGTAGTAGCCTTCGCGGCCCTCGGAAAAGTCAAAAATATCCATGTAAAACCTCAGTTGAATGTGGGTACTGCTGAAATGAAATAGTGCTAAAACAGTGTTAAGGAGACCCTTCACTTTAGACCATGAACCTGCAGCGGGCTAATGTTCACGAGGGCCGTATATCAAGGGGACGTAGTTTAGCCAACTCACCGAAATGGCACAACGCCGATGTCGCCCCTACTCTCTCAGTCGCCGCTTGTAATGGCGTTATACGCACTAGTCTTGTGACCGGTTTTCTGTCTGCAGTCAGCTTTTGCGCAGAGCGCCCAAACCCCGCCGAACACGCGGTTTTATCCACATGTTTTCAATAGCTTATACATCGGCAAAATCCGTCTTACGCAAAAAAAACACTACATCTAGTTATTTTAGTGCTTGCAAGACACAGCATGTAGTATAAAATCTCGAACACATCGAAACATGAAAGCACCATAAAAATTATAAAACCGAGCCTGATTGCGGTAGACAGACAGCCATCTCAAATGAGAAAACCCATTAATCTAGGCAAATGAATCATTATCACACTACGGAAAAGGTCAGCAAATGAGCAGTGCACCCAAATTAAAAACGGTTAAAGCCGTTGCCAAAACGCCCGAAATTGTTATGCAAGATGCCTCTTTGGATATCTGGGATAAAAAGTACCGTCTAAAAGACAAGCAAGAGCAACCCGTTGATGCCGACATCAACGCAACCTATGCTCGTGTCGCTAAAGCACTGTCCGACGTTGAAGACGAAGGCAAGCGGGAAGAATGGCAGACCAGTTTCTTGTGGGCATTAAAGCACGGCGCAATTCCCGCCGGACGCATTATCTCCAATGCGGGTGCGCAGGCCTACAAGCCAGCAACATCAACAATTAACTGCACCGTGTCAGGTATCGTCCCGGACTCAATGCAGGGTATTCTCGAGCGCAACCTTGAAGCCGGTCTCACTTTGAAGGCTGGTTGCGGTATCGGTTACGAATTCTCTACATTGCGCCCCAAAGGTGCCTACGTTTCTGGCGCTGGCGCCTACACCTCAGGTCCGCTGTCCTTTATGGATATCTATGACAAGATGTGTTTCACCGTGTCCTCAGCGGGCGGTCGACGCGGCGCGCAGATGGCGACCTTTGATGTCAGCCACCCAGACGTATTTGACTTTGTCCGCGCCAAGCGCGAAGACGGTCGTCTGCGTCAATTCAATCTGTCGCTGCTGATCACCGAAGAATTTATTGAAGCCGTGCGTGCCGATGGCAATTGGGATCTGACCTTCCCTATCAGCGCCAAAGAGAAAGAGGGCGGCATTGACCTGAAAAGCGACAAGGTGGTGTGGAAACACTTCCCAACCACTGATGGCTATATCACCAACAGCGACGGCCTCGTCGCTTGCCGCATCTATGAAACCATTCGCGCGCAAAAGTTGTGGAATGCAATCATGTCGTCTACCTACGACTATGCAGAGCCGGGCTTTATTCTTATCGATCAGGTGAACAAAAATAACAACAACTGGTTCTGTGAAGACATTCGCGCCACCAACCCCTGCGGCGAACAGCCACTGCCCCCCTATGGCAGCTGTCTGCTCGGTTCCGTCAACCTGACCAAGTTTGTCCGCAACCCGTTCACCGCCGATGCGTTCTTTGACTGGGACGAGTACGCCGAAGTGGTCGCCGTGTTCACTCGCATGCTCGACAACGTGGTAGAAATCAATGGTCTGCCGCTGGAAGGCCAGCGCAAAGAGATTGAGTACAAGCGCCGCCATGGTATGGGCTTCCTTGGACTCGGTTCAACCATCACTATGTTGCGCATGACCTACGGCGACAAAGAGTCGCTTGAGTTCACCGAGCGTGTGGCACGGGACATGGCGGTTGCCGGTCTGAAAGCGGGTGTCGAGTTAGCGCGTGAAAAAGGTCCAGCACCCATCATGGAAGACGACTTTGAAGTCACTGCAGCGATGCTTTTCAAGCGCCCAGAATTAGCCAAAGATGGTATCAAAGTAGGCGACAGCATCAAGGGTAAAGTGTTGCTCGGCAAGTACAGCAAGTACATGCAAAATATCGCCAAAGTCGCGCCAGATGTGATCGACAGTGTTATCGCCGAGGGCTGCCGTTTCAGCCACCACTCGTCAATCGCGCCAACGGGAACCATTTCGCTGTCACTGGCCAACAACGTCAGTAACGGTATCGAGCCAAGTTTTGCTCACCACTACTCGCGCAACGTAATTCGCGAAGGTAAGAAATCCAAAGAGAAAGTTGATGTCTTCTCCTACGAATTGCTCGCCTACCGCACCTTGGTGAATCCCAAGGCGATGCCTTTCAGCCAAGCGGCCGATGAAGCGCTGCCAGCGTATTTCGTCAGCTCGGAAAATATTCCACCGAAAGCCCACGTTGATATTCAAGCGGCTGCGCAAAAGTGGGTTGATTCATCTATCTCTAAAACAATCAACGTCCCCACTGACTGCGATTATGAAGACTTTAAAGACATCTATCTCTACGCCGCGGAAAAAGGCCTCAAAGGCTGTACCACATTCCGCTTTAACCCAGAGGCCTTCCAAGGCGTCTTGGTGAAAGAGAGCGATTTAGAAAACACCACTTACAGTTTCACGCTGGAAGATGGTTCCACTGTTGAGTTTAAAGGCAATGAAGAAGTTGAGTACGATGGCGAAACCCACACCGCTGCCAACTTGTTTGATGCACTGAAAGAAGGTTACTACGGTAAATTCTGATCAACCCAATATAGCCCGTAGAACCTGTGAGGAAAAATAATGAACAAAAGAATTGAAAAGAAAATTGTCGGTTACAAAGTAACCACCGAAGAACAAGCCAAAGAAGCAGCGGCCGGTGTCGCTGCAAAGGAAGCCGAGAGCAATATTATTCAGATGCACGAGAAAGTATCGCGCCCTGAAGCACTGGCTGGCAGCACCTATAAAATCAAGACTCCCATGTCTGATCATGCGCTGTATCTAACGATCAACGACATTGTGTTGAACGAAGGCACTGACCACGAACTGCGCCGTCCTTTTGAAGTGTTTATCAATTCCAAGAATATGGATCACTTTCAATGGATCGTCGCCCTTACCCGTGTTCTCTCGGCAGTATTCCGCAAAGGTGGCGACTGCACATTCTTGGTCGAAGAGCTTAAGGCGGTTTTTGATCCACAGGGTGGTTACTTCAAGCCGGGCGGTAAATTCATGCCCTCACTGGTTGCCGAAATTGGCTGGGCCATCGAAGATCATTTGCAAAAAATCGGCCTGCTGAAAAAATCGGAAATACCGGCGCACCAGCAAAAAATTATGGACGAAAAGCGCGCTGAATTTGAAAGCGCTGCCGCCGCGCCAGCTGAAGCCAGCGACTTCCCTCCCACCGCTGAGCTGTGTAAAAAATGCAGTGTTAAAGCCACCATTTTAATGGATGGCTGCATGACCTGTCTTAACTGCGGCGATTCCAAGTGTGGTTAAAAAGCGCAAGGTCATAAACAGCGCAGAGCAGTAATTGAGTATAAAAAAGCGGCCCACAGGCCGCTTTTTTGTTTTTACCCCACTAGAGAAACACGGGTTAAGATCACAAAAACAACCGAGCTATATTGAACAGCCCCAATCCTGTCACCACAAAGACCACCGCTGCGCCCACCACATTCGTTGCCATGCGGTTGCGATAGGCACCCAGCAGATCTGCCCGATTCATAATAATCAGCAAGAAAATAGCGGTCACCGGCAACAGCAGCCCATTGGCCGCTTGCGCAAAAAGAATGGCCGCAATCGGCTTGCTGCCAAGCGCCGCAAACACAGTGCCAATCACCAACACGAGCATGGCAATCGCGCGAAAACGCCGATCTGAGAGAGTCGATGGCCAACCCATTGCACCCGTGACGGCATAGGCAGCGGCGAGTGGTGCGGTAATGGCACTAGTCAACCCTGCGGCCAATAGTCCAAAGGCAAAAAATCCATTGGCCGCGCGCCCCAGCACAGGCTCAAGTTGCGTCGCCAACGAGGCCGCAGAGAAGACCGCGCCTGTCTGAAAAAAAGCGACGGCAGAGGTACTCATCACGGCGAGGGTTATGAGCCCACCCAAGCCGATCGATAAAACAGTGTCCACCCGCGACTCACGAAGGGCTTGCCCCGTGGCAACACCGCGCCATTTTTCCTGCACTAAATTAGCGTGTAAAAATAAATTGTAGGGTACAACCGTGGTGCCAATCAGCGCGATCACCGTCATCGCTGAACCAGTGGGTATAGACGGCGTCAGCATGCCGCGAAAAAGATCGGCAAGGTTGATATCGATCAGCAGCATGGTCAAAACAAACACCGCGCTCATCGCCAAGACAAGGAAAATCAACAAAGGCTCAAGCCATTTATAGGCTCCGGTGCCGAGCAACAGAGCACCAAGACCACCGATCAGCAGCGCACAAAGCCACACAGGAAAAGAGGTAAGTGATTGCAGCCCCAGCGACGCGCCGGAAATATTGCCCGCCTCGTAAGCGGCGTTGCCAACCCCTATGGCTGCCACTACGAGAATGACGGCAAGTCGACTCAACAGTGGGTTTTTAAAGGTGGTGCGCAATGCCTGAGACAATCCCTCCCCCGACACCAATCCAAGGCGAGCGGCCATTTCTTGCAGGACTATCGTGGCAATTAGGGAAAATAACAGTGCCCAGAGAAGAACAAAACCGAAATTGGCTCCGGCCGCACTCGCCGTTGCGATACTGCCAGGGCCAATAAAAGCCGCCGTTACAAGTAGGCCGGGGCCGAATTTTTTTATCATGGTTGACTGCCTTGGTGCGTTCTTGAATTCATCTCAATCGTCCGCCCTAGGCCGAAAAAGCCTAGAAAGAACAGATCTCAGACATCAATCAGACGCTTTATAGTGTTCTATTAAACGCTGAGCAGCAAGCGTAGGAGGCAATTCCCCACGCAGCACAGCCTGCTCTAGCTCTGGGACCAAGGACTTAACCGCGGGGTGATTTTTTAAATCGGCTACTAGGGCTTCTGCCGTCTCACTCCACATCCAAGAGCGCGCTTGCTGCGCTCGATGTTGCTGCAACTCGCCGCTCGCAGTCGTTGTACTGCGAAAAGACTCAACTTCCTGCCACACTTCAGCAATGCCACTATTTTTCAACGACGAACAGGCCAGTACCTGAGGCTGCCAGCTGGCAAACCGCGATTTCATAAAATGCAGCGCTGAGCGATAGTCGGCCATGGTCTGATTGGCACTATTGGTCTGCTCACCATCAGCCTTGTTGACCAGCACTAAGTCGGCCAACTCCATAATGCCGCGCTTTATGCCTTGCAGTTCGTCGCCACCGGCGGGCAATAACAGCAAAACAAACATATCAGTCATATCGGCGACGGCGGTTTCGGACTGACCAACGCCAACGGTCTCGACAAGAATTACATCAAATCCAGCAGCTTCGCAGAGTAGCAGCGACTCGCGGGTGCGTCTCGTCACACCACCCAAGGTTTTACCGGCGGGCGATGGGCGCACAAAGGCATTTTTGGCGAAGGCGAGGGTTTCCATACGAGTTTTGTCGCCGAGAATAGAGCCGCCCGTCACTGCAGAGGTGGGGTCTACGGCCAAGACGGCAACACGGTGGCCGCGTTCAAGCAGCAGATTACCGAACGCTTCAATAAATGTGGACTTACCCACCCCGGGCACACCGGATATACCAATACGGATAGAATTGCCTGTGGCCGGCATCAAGGTTTCCAGCAGCTCAGCGGCCTGCTGCCGATGATCGCTGCGCGTCGATTCAACCAAGGTTATCCCTTTGGCTAACGCGCGGCGGTCGCCGGCTTTGATCGCCGCAGCGAGGCTTTCATTGCTGTCTGTCAACTAACTCTCCTGAGTAAACGCTGTTTGAATCTTGGCACGACGAGAATGCGCAATCGAGGCGAACTCTGTTGCTAGCCAAGTCCGCTCCTTATTCGAATTCGAGAATCACCTCGTCCACCATGAGGCTTTTGCCCTCAACCGCCGAGATGCTTGCAACAATACCATCTTGGGTAGCGCGCAGGCTATTCTCCATTTTCATCGCCTCGACAACCGCAAGCTCTTCGCCCTCTTTTACTTCCTGTCCCACGGCAACGGCCAGTTTGACCAATAGCCCAGGCATTGGCGAAAGTAAAAATTTCGACATATCTGCCGGCTCTTTAATCAGCATATGGGCCACGAGTTTGGCCGCGCGAGGTGAGAGCACACGGGCATTAATCTCTGCGCCGCGGTAGAACAGTCGATAACCCGCTTGGGTTGTCTCGACTTGCACGCAGACCGATTTGCCGTTGATCGTTGCCTCAAACAGAGGCTCTCCGAGACACCAATCAGTTTCAACCTGGTAGTCAGACGAACCGCTCGGGTGGTCAAGGCTGACCAAATAACCACTGTCAGTAAGCTCTACACTGACCGCGGATTGATGTTCGCCCACCACGACAACCCACTCAGTGGCCGCAACATGTTCATGCCCCTCCAGCTGATTGGACAGCAAACTGGCGCGCTCTTCGTACAATTGATGAACAGCACCCACCACAACTAAGGCCACCGCAGGGTCATCTTGAACAACTAGATCGGCGTTAAAGCCCTCGGGGAACTCGTCGGCAATAAAGTTAGTGGTCAAGCGGCCATCAACAAAACGTGGATGCACCATCAGCGCATTAAGAAAACTAATATTGTGGTTCACGCCGCGAATGTAATAGTGATCCAGCGCGTCAACCATGCGGTCAATCGCTTGCAGTCGGTTGTCGCCGTAGGTAATTAATTTGGCGATCATAGGATCGTAAAACATCGATACTTCGCCGCCCTCATAGACGCCACTATCGACGCGCACACCTTCACCCTGAGGCTCGGCATAACGCACCAGACGTCCAGTCGATGGCATAAAATTGCGGAATGGATCTTCAGCGTATACCCGAGACTCCATCGCCCAACCGGTCAAGGTGACGTCCTCTTGCGACAGCGGCAGTTTTTCGCCCGCGGCAACTCGAATCATCAGTTCGACCAAATCTTGACCTGTCACCAACTCGGTGACGGGGTGCTCCACTTGCAGGCGCGTATTCATCTCTAAGAAATAAAAGTTCATATCCGCATCGGCAATAAACTCAACGGTACCGGCAGACTGATAGTCAACCGCGCGCGCCAGCGCACAACTCTGCTCGCCCATCAACCGACGGGTAGTCTCGTCCAAGAAGGGTGACGGCGCCTCCTCAATCACCTTTTGGTGGCGGCGCTGAATCGAGCACTCGCGCTCGCCAAGGTAGATGACATTGCCGTGACTGTCGGCCATCACTTGAATTTCAATATGGCGAGGCTGCTGGATATACTTTTCAATAAAGATACGCGTATCGCCAAAACTCGAACGCGCCTCGTTGGTGGCGCGCTCAAAACCATCTCGACACTCCTCTTCATTCATCGCCACGCGCATACCTTTACCACCGCCACCGGCAGAAGCTTTCAGCATCACCGGATAGCCAATACCGGCACTGATTTCAACGGCGTGATCGGCATCGCGCACAACATCGGTATAACCTGGAATGGTGTTGACGCCAGCTTTTTCAGCAATTAATTTTGAGGTGATCTTGTCACCCATCGATTCAATCGCTTTTTTGCCCGGGCCAATAAAAGTGATCCCGGCACGGTCGAGCGCATCGCGGAACTGGCTGTTTTCGGAGAGAAAACCGTAGCCCGGATGGACGGCATCGGCGCCGCTATCGAGGCAGGCTTGGATAATTTTATCGATCACCAGATAGCTGGCGCTGGAAGCCGCTGGACCTATATAGACAGCTTCATCGGCCATCTGCACATGCAGTGCATCGCGATCGGCGTCGGAGTAGACAGCAACGGTGGCGATGCCCATTTTTTTTGCGGTGGCAAAAACACGGCAGGCGATCTCACCGCGGTTGGCCACAAGAATTTTTTTCAACATAGCGATATTGTCCGTAAAATTTTTCGTCTATTTTTTTTCTAAAGAGGAATGTTGCCGTGTTTACGCCAAGGATTTTCCACACTTTTTGTGCGCAACATCGCCAGTGATCGAGCCACGCGCTTGCGGGTGCTGTGGGGCATAATGACATCGTCAATATAACCACGCTTTCCGGCAATAAAGGGGTTGGCAAATTTCTTGCGATACTCTTCGGTGCGCGCGGCGATCTTTGCCGCATCACCAATATCACTGCGGAAGATAATCTCCACTGCGCCTTTCGGCCCCATCACGGCGATCTCTGCCGTTGGCCAGGCAAGATTGACATCGCCGCGCAGATGCTTGGATGACATCACATCGTAGGCACCACCGTAGGCTTTGCGGGTAATCACAGTCACTTTCGGCACGGTGCATTCGGCGTAGGCGTACAGAAGTTTGGCACCATGTTTGATAATGCCTCCGTATTCCTGACTGGTGCCGGGCATAAAGCCGGGGACATCCACAAAGGTTAAAACGGGGATATTGAAGGCATCGCAAAAACGAATAAAACGCGCAGCTTTCTTCGACGCATCAATATCCAGACAACCGGCGAGTACCATGGGCTGATTGGCAACCACGCCGACGGTGGAACCCTCGATGCGGATAAACCCAGTAATAATATTCTTCGCGTAATTTACCTGAGTCTCAAAAAATGCCCCTTCATCAGCAACTTTAAGAATGACTTCTTTCATGTCGTAGGGTTTGTTGGGATCGTTGGGGATAATCGTATCCAGAGACATTTCAATGCGGTCAGCGGGATCTTCCGTTGGCCATACCGGAGGTTTTTCACGGTTATTGGCCGGCAGATAATTGAAAAAGTGACGCACCTTCGCCAGCGCATCAACGTCATTCTCAAACGCCAGATCGGCCACGCCAGATTTGCTTGAGTGGGTCAGCGCCCCACCGAGCTGCTCGGCGGTGACGTTCTCGTGAGTCACTGTTTTCACCACGTCGGGGCCGGTGACAAACATGTAAGAGCTGTCTTGAACCATAAAAATAAAGTCTGTGATCGCCGGAGAATAGACTGCACCGCCGGCGCAGGGACCCATCACCATTGATATCTGCGGAATAACACCGGAAGCCATCACATTGCGCTGGAACACTTCAGCATAGCCGCCCAGTGAGGCGACGCCCTCTTGTATACGAGCACCACCGGAGTCGTTGAGGCCGATCACTGGCGCACCTACTTTCATCGCCTGATCCATTAATTTGCAGATTTTTTCCGCATGGGCTTCCGATAATGAACCGCCAAAAACCGTAAAATCTTGACTAAAGACAAATACCAATCGGCCGTTAATCGTGCCATAACCAATAATCACACCGTCGCCAGGCACATGCTGTTGGTCCATATCAAAGTCGCTGCAGCGGTGCTCGACAAACATGTCCCACTCTTCAAAACTGTTGTTATCAAGCAGCAGCTCAAGTCGTTCGCGGGCAGTCAGCTTGCCTTTCGCATGCTGGGCATCAATGCGTTTTTGCCCACCGCCGAGACGCGCTAACTGTCTTTTTTCTTCAAGTTCTTTAAGAATTTCGTGCATTTTATTTTCCTTGTTATACGACCGAGGCTATTTAACCAGGTCCAATACTTCTTCAGCGGCCTGTGGGATATTGGTGCCAGGGCCAAAAATGGCCGCCACACCCGCTGCTCTTAACGCTGGGTAATCTTTTGGCGGTATTACACCGCCACAGATAACAATAATTTCACCGGCACCCTGCGCTTTCAGAGATTCGATCATTTTCGGCACCAGGGTTTTATGGCCTGCGGCTTGAGACGAGACACCGACAATGTGAACATCGTTCTCAATCGCTTGGCGCGCGGCCTCCTCGGGCGTTTGGAACATCGGCCCCACATCCACATCAAAGCCGAGATCGGCAAAGGCCGTGGCAATCACTTTAGCGCCGCGATCGTGGCCATCTTGACCCATCTTCACCACCAGCATGCGCGGGCGGCGGCCATGGGTTTGCGCAAATTCTTCCACTTTTTTCATAATATTCATAAAGTCCTCATCGCCCTCATAGGCAGACCCGTAGACACCGCTAATTGAACGTGTCTGGGCGCGGTGGCGTCCCCAAACTTGCTCAAGGGCATCGCTTATCTCGCCCACGGTAGCGCGGGCTCTGGCAGCGGCAATCGCCAGCTCAAGGAGATTTCCTTGGCCACTTTTTGCCGAGGCAGTGAGTGCGTCTAGGGCCTGCTGACACACTGCAGCATCGCGCTCGGCACGCAGCCTGTGCAAACGTGCAATTTGTGAATCGCGCACAGCGCTGTTATCGATATCGAGTACATCGATATCGGGCTCTTCCGCCAACTGGTACTTGTTGACGCCAACAATCACTTGCTCGGCACGATCGACACGGGCCTGCTGCAATGCGGCGGCCTCTTCGATACGCAGTTTCGGCAAGCCGGTCTCGACCGCCTTGGTCATACCGCCCATCTCTTCAACTTCATTGATCAGCAGCATGGCCGCCTCGACCAATTCAGCGGTGAGACTTTCGATATAGTAGGAGCCCGCCAAAGGATCGACCACGTTGGTCACCCCCGCTTCCTCCTGAATAACCAACTGGGTATTGCGGGCAATACGCGCGGCAAATTCAGTGGGCAAGCCTAATGCTTCATCGAAAGCATTAGTGTGCAGCGACTGAGTTCCGCCTAACACTGCGGACATCGCTTCGATGGTGGTGCGCATAATATTGTTGTAGGGATCTTTACTGGTCAGGCTGACACCGGAGGTCTGACAGTGGGTGCGCAGCATAAGAGAGCTGGGATCTTTTGGCGAAAACTTTTCAGCCATCAGGGTCGACCACAGAATACGCGCCGCGCGCAACTTGGCGATCTCCATAAAGAAGTTCATGCCAATGGCGAAGAAGAACGACAACCGAGGCGCAAATTTATCAACATCTAGACCGCTGTTGATCGCCGTGCGCACGTATTCAATGCCATCAGCAATGGTGTAGGCCAACTCTTGGACATTAGTCGCACCGGCTTCCTGCATGTGGTACCCAGAGATGGAGATGGAGTTGAATTTGGGCATATTTGTGGCGGTGTAACCAATAATATCGGCAACAATGCGCATGGAGGGTTCTGGTGGGTAAATGTACGTATTGCGCACCATAAACTCTTTCAGAATGTCGTTCTGCAGCGTTCCTGCTAACTGCTCTGGCGCCACGCCCTGCTCTTCGGCAGCGACAATATAGCTCGCCATAATGGGTAACACGGCGCCATTCATGGTCATCGACACTGACACTTGATCGAGGGGGATGCTGTCGAAGAGAATTTTCATATCTTCAACCGAGTCAATTGCCACGCCGGCTTTGCCAACATCACCCTCAACACGAGCATGGTCTGAGTCATAACCGCGGTGCGTGGCCAAGTCAAACGCCACGGACAACCCCTGCTGTCCCGCGGCTAAATTGCGGCGATAAAAAGCATTGGATTCTGTTGCGGTTGAAAAGCCTGCGTACTGGCGAACGGTCCATGGGCGGCCTGCGTACATGGTCGCTTTCGGGCCGCGCTTGAACGGCGCAAACCCGGGCAGATTATCTAGATGAGCGAGACCCTCAATGTCGGCAGCCGTGTAAAGCGGCTTAACGTTAATGCCTTCGGGGGTTTGCCAAACCATGTCATCGACGGGCCGTCCTTTCCGCTCTTTTACCGCCAGCGCTTCCCAGTCTGTGATTGTTGGATTGTGTTTATCCGTCATACGCTATTCACCTAGCTCTGTGTACTTATTATAAAGTGGTCAAAATACCACGGCGGGCATTTTACTGGCGATCACTATGCCGCACTCAACAGTTGAATAGAAGGTCTATTTCCAACAGCAAAACTCACATTATTTGCCAATTATCTCCACCCTATTCCCCTTAATATGGTATAAATCGCGCTTAAACTCACAATTTATATACCTGCTGACGCGAGAATAGCCATCGCCACAATCTGCCAACATCATGTGATCGCCTGTATGCACGGCATTCGCGAGCGAGCGTTGCCACAGCAACCGCTACTGGAGCGGGCAGGCATCAACCCAAGCCTGCTCGATAAAGCGGGGCAGCGTATACACACTGAACAAGTCGCTCGACTGTTCAAAACGGTGCAAGAGACTCTCGACGATGAGTTTATGGGCTTTACCCAAAGTAACTGCAAAGTGGGTATTTTTGCCACCATGGCCGAGCTTGTCAGCCGCTGTAAAACCCTCGGTGAGCTACTTGAAAGAGCGGTCAATTTTTACAACTTAATTAGCAGCGATATTCCGATGCGCCTGAGTCGCTCACGGGGTAGCGCTGTGTTTAGTTTTACGATGCATAAACCCGAGCTAGACCCGCAGCATTTTATGGCAGAGTTTTGGCTGGTGATTTGGCACCGCTTTCCCAGTTGGTATATCGGCGAACCGATCCGCCTCAAGGAGACCCACTTCACGTTTCGCTCGCCCACGCACAAGACTGAATTGCAGGTCATGTTTCCTGCACATCTGCAATTCAACAGCAGCGCTAACCGGCTGATTTTTGATGAGAAGTATCTCGATAAGCCTCTGCTGCGGTCAGCTCAGGAACTGCGTCAGTTTGTTGCCAAAGCGCCCGCCGACGTGATGACCATACCCGGCTCAGACAGCACACTCGAAGCGCAAATTGAACGAATTATTACCCAGCGCGATCCCAACCAGCTAATCTTTGCGCCCATTCAACACCTCGCCGATGAGCTCGGCATCAGCCCGCAAACCCTGCATCGTCGCCTCAAAGAAAGCGCCACGAGTTATCAAAAAATTAAAGACAATATGCGGCGCGAAGTGGCGATTAGCAAATTGGTCAACGAGCGACTCTCTGTTGAAAAAGTCTCTGAAATTGTTGGGTTTAAAGAGCCGCGATCGTTTACCCGCGCCTTCAAACACTGGACTGGACTAACGCCCAGAGAATACTGTAAGCGTGATTTAAAGGAGTATTTGTAAGCACCACAGCACGCCAAAAAAACTGCTTTCGTCGCTATTTGGGTAAGCTCGCACCCACGCAAAAGACACTTTTTTATGATAAAACCGGACTGTTTGTTTTTATTTAAAGGCTGTATAGTTACCCTAAATCAGTCGAGGAAATCTCTCTCATGGAATCCACATCCAGGTGCATTATTGTCGGCGCAAGTCACGCTGCCGCTCAATTAGCCCCAGCGCTGCGCCAGCAGGGTTGGACTGGCGCTATTAATATGATTAGCAATGAGTACTTTCTGCCCTACCATCGCCCGCCGTTATCGAAAGACTTTCTGACCGGCGCAAAGAATTTAGAAAGCATTATGATTCGCCCTGCAGCGGCCTATCAGAAAGCCAATATTCGCATCACGATGGGCGTGAGCGCGACGTCCATCGATCGCGCCAACAAGAGATTAACCCTTGATGATGGCGAGACGCTCAATTACGACAAACTTGTTTTAACCACGGGAGCGCGCGTGCGCCGTATTGCCATTCCCGGTGTTGATCTAGCGGGCGTGTTTTATCTTCGCGACATGCACGATGCGCAACAAATCAAGCAGTCCACTGGCGCCAACAAACGCGCGGTGATTATTGGCGGCGGTTACATCGGCTTGGAAACGGCCTCAGCACTGCGCAAGCTCGGCATGCAGGTTACCGTGTTAGAAGCGATGCCGCGAATATTACAGCGTGTTACGGCTCCTGAGGTTGCCGCTTTTTATGCGCGCGTTCACGCTGAAGAGGGCGTTAACATTATTAGCGACGTACAGGCCGTGAGTATTTCCGGCGAAAAACGCGCAGAAGCGGTTATCTGTCAAAATGGCGCAGAATATCCTGCCGACATCGTTATTATTGGCGTTGGTGTTATTCCAAATACGGCGTTGGCAGAGAGCGCGGGACTGCAAGTCGATAACGGCATTGTGGTCGATGAGTTTGCCAGAACCAGTGACCACGATATTTTAGCGGCAGGTGATTGCACCTCCCACTTCAACCCAATTTACCAGCGACACCTGCGTCTTGAGTCTGTCCAAAATGCCTCCGACCAAGCCTCCGTTGCAGCAGCTACCCTGTGCGGAAACCTCAATCCCTATTCCGCCCTACCGTGGTTTTGGTCTGACCAGTATGATCTAAAACTGCAAATTGCCGGTCTCTCTCAAGGCTACACCGATGTGGTTATTCGCGGGGATATCAACGGCAGTCGAAGTTTTGCCGCCTTCTATGTCAACGAAGGCAAACTGTTAGCAGTGGACGCGGTAAATCGCCCGCAAGATTTCATGCTCGGCAAGCGGTTAATCGTGCAGAATAGTCCGCTGGATATGAACAAACTCGCCGACGATAATGTGCCTTTGAAGACATTACTGGTAAGCTAAACAAAACCCTTCTTACACTTTTAAAACGACTTTAATACTATATATTTTTCGCGGAGTTCACCTATGCCCACAGTCACTTATGTTCAAGCCAACGGCAACAGCCATGAAGTCAATCTCGATGCCGGCAGCAGCCTTATGCAAGGCGCTGTAGACAATATGATCGACGGTATTCTGGCGGAATGCGGTGGCTCGTGCAGCTGCGCTACATGCCACTGTTATATTGATGAAAGTTGGGTGGACAAAATAACGCCTGCCAGTGAGATGGAAAAAGACTTGCTGACCTGTGTCAGTGAGCCAAAAGACAACAGCCGCTTATCCTGCCAGATCAGAATGACAGAGGCGCTCGACGGACTGGTCGTTCATTTGCCTGTCTCCCAGTTTTAACGGCTCCCAGTTTTAACAGCCCTCAGCTTTAACGTAGCTCGATTGAGTGTTACCCGCGAGCAATCTTAACCCCGCCACTGGCCACTGCGTCAGTCACCCGAATAAAAGCGATCGACCGCAACAGTGGTTGATCGCTTTTTTATGTGCCTTGACCAAACCCTCTCACCCGAGTTTCCTCAATTAGCCTCGCCCAATTCTCTAAAACCATCTTGTTTGTTTGTTTTATTTTTTAGGACGTTGTATAGTTTGGACAGCCTAATATTAAACATAAAAAAGGGGCACCTCCATGCCGTACCAAACTGACTTCCTCCTCAGAGCCTACCGCTCTATGAAAACCATCCGCGAATTCGAAGAGCGCTGCGTCAAAGAATTCGAAGGTGGTAATGTTCCTGGATTTACGCACGTATCCAACGGTCAAGAAGCCATCGCTGTTGCTGCCTGTATCGACCTAAGCGACAAAGATATTATCGGCAGTACTCACCGCGGCCACGGCCACTGCATTGCAAAAGGTTGCGATGTTGGCGGGATGATGAAAGAAATTATGGGTAGATCCACTGGCCTGTGTAAGGGCAAAGGTGGCTCCATGCACATTGCTGACATCGACAAAGGCATGCTCGGCGCCAATGCGATCGTTGGTGGTGGCCCACCACTTGTGAATGGCGCAGCTCTAGCTGCGAAGACGCTCGGCACAAAGAACATTGCCCTCTCATTCAATGGCGATGGTAGCGCTAACCAAGGCACCGTTTTCGAAGCGATGAACTTGGCTGTGGTACTCAAGTTACCGCACGTTTTTGTCTATGAAAACAACGGTTACGCTGAAGGAACCGCGGCTAACTACGGCCTTGGCTGTGAAAGCCTCACTGTGCGCAACGCTGGCTTCGGTATGCCTGCTGAGTGCGTTGATGGCACGGATTTCTTCGCCACCTATGAAGCGCTAAAGATTGCGACAGAACGCGCTCGCAATGGCGAGGGCCCAACGGCAATCGAAGCCATGTGTGTGCGTTTCGATGGACACTTTATTGGTGACCCGCAACTCTACCGCGGCAAAGATGAAGTCAAGCTAGCGCGTAAAAACCAAGACTGTCTGAAGATATTCCGCGACCGAGTGATTGCCGAAGGTTGGCTGAAAGCGGCGGATATGAATGCGATCGACAAAGAAGTAATGGTTGATATTGAAAAAGCCGTTGCCGACGCACTCGCCGCACCACATCCCGATCCTGCTACGGACCTTATGTCCGACGTCTACTGCACATACTAAGGGCGCTGAAATGACTACTCATTCCAATAACAGAATTATCACTGGTAAGACTTCCATTAAGACTTATCGAGAAGCGATCAATGACGCGCTGCGCGAAGAAATGCGCCGCGATCCAACCGTAATCATCCTTGGCGAAGAAGTCTCCGGCGGTGCTGGTGGCAATGGTCAAGACGATGCTTACGGTGGCGTTTTTGGCGTTACCAAAGGCCTGCAGCCTGAGTTTGGCCGCGGTCGAGTCATCGACACGCCAATCAGTGAGGCTGCCATTATCGGCGCCGCCGCAGGTGCTGCCAACAATGGTCTGCGCCCTGTCGCTGAATTGATGTTTTTTGACTTTATCGGCGTCTCTTTCGATCAAATCTTTAACCAAGCCGCCAAGTTTCGCTACATGTTTGGCGGAAAATCGAAAACACCTATGGTGATTCGCGGTACCGTCGGCGGCGGCTGGCGCGCGGGAGCACAGCACTCAAGCATGCTGCACTCTATTGTGACGCACATCGCCGGTCTTAAGGTTGTGATGCCGAGCAACGCCTATGACGCAAAAGGACTAATGGTTCAGGCAATCCGCGACGACGACCCAGTTATTTTCCTCGAACACAAAATCATGTATGACAACGCTTGTGAAGTGCCAGACGAGCAGTACGCGATTCCGTTTGGCGAAGCCGCATTCCCCCGCCAAGGCACCGACGTGACGATTGTCGCTATTTCCAACATGGTTACACGCGCCATCGAAGCGGCGGATATTCTCGCAAAAGAAGGCATTAGCTGCGATGTTATCGACCCGCGCACCGTGTCTCCACTGGATCATGAAGCCATCCTAGAGAGCGTTGAAGTCACCGGCCGCCTCGTCATTGTCGACGAAGGCAATCCACGCTGCGGTCTTGCCTCAGACATCTCTGCCATTGTCGCCGAACGAGGCTTCTACAGCTTGAAGGCGCCAATTCGCATGGTGACCGCACCACATACACCTGTGCCTTTTGCCCCTGAACTAGAAGATGCTTACATTCCAAGCGTCGAAAAAGTATTGGCCGCCGTTCGGGACGTCCTGGGAGGATAGCGTTATGTCATCAGAAATTAAGGCCATCAACATGCCCAAATGGGGCATGGAAATGTCAGAGGGCGATATCAACGCGTGGCATGTGAACATCGGAGATAAGGTCAACGCCGGCGATGACTTAGTCGATGTTGAGACAAGTAAGATCGTCAACACGGTGACTGCCTCGGACAGCGGCATCTTGCGCGCTATTGTTGCCAATCCAGGTGAAGCGCACATTGTTGGCGCCCTGCTCGGTGTGCTGGCAGAGGCAGATACAAGCGACGCTGACATCCAAGCATTTATTGCCAGTCGCTCCGCTGCGCCTGCAGCACAACTGCCAACCCCAGCTGTTGCCGAGACGAAGGCCGCCGCATCCGTGCAAATAGCCGCTGCGCCACAAGAAGCTGCAGCGCCACAACATTCAGCCAGTGGCATGAGCCAACTGGCTGCAGGTGGCGATGACAGTCATGTATTCGCATCGCCGGTGGCGCGCCGTCTGGCCGCAGAATACGGGGTCAATCTGAACAATATTACCGGCACCGGCCGCCACGATCGCGTCTCAAAGCGCGATTTGGAAGAGGCCGTTGTCGCCGCTGGCGGACGTTTGATTGGCGGAACAACCGGCCCGTCGAGCACCCCCCAGTTCGGTGATGACAGCAATGTAAAAGCGACACCCGTGGCACGCCGTATGGCCAGCCAGCTGGGTATCAATCTTTTTGAGTGTCGTGTAAGTGGCGACCGCGGACGCGTCTGTAAAGCCGACGTTGAAGCCGTGGCGGCACTAAAAAACAAACTTTCTATGCCAGCTTCAGGCGGCTCCTCAGCATCGAAGAGTGACTATGACGTCAAAGCCATCAGCGGCATGCGCAAAACCATTGCCGCTCGATTGCAGTCGTCAAAGCAGACCGCACCGCACTTCCGCGTGCAGATTGACGCTGAAATCGACGCGTTACTCGAGGTTCGCGCACAGATCAACAACGCCAATCCGGAGGCTAAAGTCTCGGTCAATGACTTTGTTGTCAAAGCCTGTGCCAGCGCGTTAATAAAAGTACCCGCAGTCAACGTTCAGTTTGACGGTGAAGAGCTGAAGTACTTTGACAATGCGCATATCTCCGTGGCTGTTGCTATTGATGACGGCCTGATTACTCCCATCGTTGCCGATGCTAACCGCAAAGGGTTGGTTGCCATTTCTCAGGAAGTGCGCGACTTAGCCACCCGAGCGAAACTCAGCCGACTCAAGCCCGAGGAATTCCAGGGTGGCAGCTTTTGTGTCTCCAACCTAGGTATGTTTGGTATCAAACAGTTCGACGCGATTATCAATCCACCCCAGGGCGCTATTCTCGCCGTCGGTGCGGGTGAGCAGCGCGCGGTCGTCAAAGCAGGTCAACTCGCAGTAGCGACAGTTATGAGCCTGACACTGTCGAGCGATCATCGCATTATTGATGGTGCTGTGGCAGCCAAGTTTATGTCTGTTCTCAAGGGTTACCTCGAGCAGCCAGCAACGATGTTAGGATAAGGACTATCTATGCAGCACTATGACCTCATGGTAGTGGGTGGCGGTCCCGGCGGTTATGTCGCCGCTATTCGCGCCGCTCAGCTGGGTTTCAAAACGGCGCTTGTAGAAAAACAGCACCTCGGGGGCGTCTGTTTGAATTGGGGCTGCATACCCACCAAGGCGCTGCTGCATGGCGCCAACGTTGCCCACACTATCAAGGCAGCCGAGCATCTTGGCTTCACCGTCGACAATCTCAGTTTTGATATCAACAAACTCGTAAAGCACAGCCGCTCGGTGGCCGACAAACTGAGTCAGGGCATCGCCTATCTGATGAAGAAAAATGGCGTGGTCGTGATTGACGGCACGGCCAGTCTGGCAGACAAATATCGCCTCGACGTCAGCCATAATGGTGTCGTAACCGAGTACAAAGCAGACAATATTATTCTCGCCACCGGCGCGCGGGCACGCAACCTGCCCACGATCAAAATTGATGGCCAACGTGTTTGGGGAGCCAGAGAAGCGATGACGCCCACCGCACTTCCGCGCCGTCTGTTAGTGATTGGTGCTGGCGCGATTGGCGTTGAATTCGCCAGTCTCTACAACGATCTTGGATGTGACGTAACACTGGTTGAAGCGCTGCCGCGCATTGTTCCAGTGGAAGATGCCGACATTTCAGCGCTGGCAGAAAAAGCCTTTAAACAGCGCGGGATAAAAGTACATACCAGCACACTGGTCAAAGCACTCGACACCTCTGGCGCTGACACAATTGCGCACCTCGAAACTGCCAGCGGCGCGCAGACCGTGGCCGTTGATCAAGTGATTCTCGCAGTAGGCATCACCGGCAATATTGAAAACCTTGGCCTAGAGCAGCTCAGTGTTGCGACAGAGGCAAACTTTATAAAAACCGATGCCTTCGGCAAAACCAATCTCGCGGGACTCTATGCCATCGGCGATGTTGCCGGTGCCCCGTGGCTGGCCCACAAAGCAAGCCATGAGGCTGTGATTTGTGTGGAAAAAATTGCAGGTGTCGAGGACGTAAAACCCCTAAACAAACAGCGAGTGCCCGGCTGCACCTATTGCCGACCGCAAATTGCCAGCGTCGGGTTAACCGAAGCGCAGGCTATTGCTGCGGGACACAGCGTTAACGTTGGGCGTTTTAATCTCAACGCCAATGGCAAATCCCTTGCCATCAATGAAGGCGACGGTTTAGTCAAAACGCTGTTTGATGCCAACACTGGCGAGTTGCTCGGTGCCCACATGATTGGCGCAGAAGTAACAGAACAAATTCAAGGGTTTGTCATTGCTCAGCAGCTTGAAGCTACCGAGCATGAGCTAGCCCACACCATTTTTGCCCATCCTACTGTCTCCGAAAGTATGCACGAGTCCGTTCTCGACAGCCTGGGTCTGGCTATTCACCAATAACGTTGCCACTGAGTTCGTTTATGCACACGAAAATCCCCATCAAAGAAGGCCTCTTCACATGGCCATCGAGCAAGCCGCAACTGCTGGGCAGCCGCTGCTCTCGCTGTGCCGAAGCGACTTTCCCGGCCCAGCCCGACTGCCGCAACTGTGGCTCGCGAGAGACTCACATCGTGGAATTAGGCGATCGCGGCACGCTGTGGACGTGGACAATTCAGACATTTATGCCCAAGCAGCCCTACCACAGCAGTGAAACAGAGGCGACTTTTGCGCCCTATGGCGTGGGCTATGTAGAGATGCCCGGCGGCGTGCGAGTCGAGGCAAGACTGCAGCCCAACACCGCTCAACAACTGAAAATTGGCATGCCCATGCAGCTGGCGATTATTCCCTTTCGCAGCGATGAACAGGGTAACGACATCATGACTTTTTGCTTCACAGCAGTGACGGAGGAATAACCCATGGATGTAGCGATAATCGGCATAGGACTCCATCGCTTTGGCCGCTCGCCGGACATGTCCGGTATGCAACAGGGCGCCTCAGCCGTGCGCGCTGCGCTAGCGGATGCTGGTCTCTCTTGGAAAGATATGCAGTTTGCCTATGGCGGAAGCCAAGACGCTGGCAACGCTGACTCTATGGTCAATGAATTGGGGCTCACAGGCCTGCAATTTACCAATATCTGGAACGGTTGCGCCACCGGAGGAAGCTCTCTTCACGCAGCCTACACGGCAATCAAATCCGGCGAGTACGACCTTGGGGTGGTTGTGGGTTTCGATAAACACCCCCGCGGGGCATTTAATCCACAACCCAAAGACTGGGGACTGGACGATTGGTACGGCGAAACCGGACTGATGCTAACCACCCAGTTTTTCGCCCTAAAAACCCAGCGCTACATGCACGATCACGGTATCACCGAAGACGCATTGATTCGCGTATCGGAGAAAGCCTTTACCAACGGTTCACTCACGCCTACCGCGTGGCGCCAGCAAAAGCTCAGCTACGATGAAATTGCACAGTCAGCCATGATTAGTGACCCGCTGCGCAAATACATGTTCTGCAGCCCAGCCGAGGGCGGCGCAGCACTTATTATCTGCAATGCTGAGAAAGCGCGGCAGTACAGCAGCAAACCACTCTATTTAAAGGCCGCCGCTATCCGCACTCGGCACTACGGCAGCTTTGAAGTCTTTGCACCATCACAAGCGATGAATGTGGCTGATGCGCCGACGGTGACCGCGTCGAAAGCAGCCTTCGAGCTCGCTGGAATCGGCCCCAAAGACGTAGATGTTATCCAGTTGCAAGACACCGACTGCGGCACCGAAATTATTCACATGGCTGAAAATGGCTTCTGTGAACACGGCGAGCAAGAACAACTGCTGCGCGACGGTGCAACTGGCATTAACGGCCATCTGCCGATCAACACCGACGGCGGCTGTCTCGCCAATGGCGAGCCGGTGGGCGCCTCTGGTCTGCGCCAGGTCTACGAGATCTGTGTGCAATTGCGCGGCGAAGGCGGTGCTCGACAAGTTGGCAATAACCCGAAAGTCGGATACACCCATGTTTATGGTGCTCCCGGTCTCAGTGGCGTAACCATTATTTCAAAATAAAAATGATAAGTAGGAGTAAACCTATGTCTGATTTAATTAAAGTGAAGCAACAGGGTGAAGCGCGCTGCGAAGGCACCAGCTACCAAGACTTGCTCGATCTAGAAACCGTTGCCGTACCCGCGTACCTGCGAGAAAACACCAACCCCTACATGGGCGACGACGATATCGATGTAGCTCGCTGGATCTCACGGGATTTCCACGAAAAAGAGAAAGAAAAGTTGTGGCCGAAAGTTTGGCAGATGGCCTGTCGCGAAGAAGATATTCCAGAAATCGGCGATCACCACATCTATGAAATCGTTAATCAGTCAGTCATTGTCACACGCACGGGTGAAAATGAATTCAAAGGCTACATCAACTCCTGTTTGCACCGCGGCCGTCTACTGCGCGACTGCGATGGTCATGCCAAAGAGTTTGTCTGCCCCTTCCATGGCGCCACCTGGGACCTCAATGGCGAATTTAAGGGCATTCCTTGCAAGTGGGACTTTAAACACCTCGACGAAAAAGATATGCGTCTACCACAGGTGAAAATCGACACATGGGGTGGATTTATATTTGTTAACTTTGACGACAATGCCAGCTCTCTGCATGACTACCTGAGCCCATTGCCGGAGCACTTTGCCCGCTTCCCCCTGCATGATTACTACAAAGGTGCGCATGTTCAGCGCGTCGTGCAGTGCAACTGGAAAGTCGGCGCCGAAGCCTTTATGGAATCTTTCCACACCTTGGAAACCCACAGTGAGATTTTAACCTTTACCGGCGACGCCAACTCACAGTACGACACCTTTGGCGACCATGTCAGCCGCTCCGTAACACCCATGGGTGTTGCCAGCCCGCATCGCCCCAATGTCACCGCAGCCGACACCATGCGCGACATTCTCGAACTCTCGGGCCGCATGGCAACTGACAGCGCCGAGGGCCACGAAATGCCCGAAGGGCTCACTGCTCGCAAATACGTTGCGGATACTAACCGCCAGATGTTCGGAGACATTATTGGTGAGCCGTTAGTTGATGCGACCGATTCTGAGTTAGAAGATGCCATTCTTTACATGCTGTTCCCTAACACCCAAGTCTGGACCGGCTACCACGGCAATATCGTCTACCGCTTTTTGCCAAACGGCGACGACCACAACAGCTGCATTTTCGAAACGATGATCCTGCTCCGCTATGAAAAAGGTACCAAGCGCCCCGAGCCCGCTGCCAAGAATATTCTGCGCCCTGATCAAGCCTTTAGCGACGCACCGGAAATTGGTGGTTTAGGACCGGTGTTTGATCAAGATGACAGCAATATGCCCGCGGTTCAAAAAGGCATGATGGCCTCCAAGAAAGGCGCGGTTAGCCTCGCCAGTTACCAAGAGAGCCGCATCCGTCACTTGCATCAAACCCTCGACAAATACTTAAACGCTTAAGCACCGCATGCCAGGTTTCATTGAAGCCTGGCATATTCTTTTACACTCAAACAACAGCGTTATTGATGTTGAAACGAAAATGCTACTACTGTATTCAAAGCCATTAAAAAAGAATGAGGCCACTATGACGGCGACCACTCACACCCTCTTTCCTGCGCAAGAACTCGCAGATAACGAGAGCAAGGCGGTATCACTGGAGGGCAAGAATATTCTTGTCTGTCGTGCCAATGGCGAATACTACGCCGTTGAAAATAACTGCACACATCAGCGCGCTGAGCTAACCGAAGGTCGCATTCGGAACTGTTTCCTCTCCTGCCCTTTACATGGCGTGCGTTTCGACCTGCGCACAGGAATACCCAAAGGTGAGCTGACCAAGGTAGCGCTTAAAACCTATCCTATCAGTGTTTCAGAGACTGGCCATTTGGAATTAGAGCTAAATTGAGTATGCAAAAAAATCGTCAAGTCGTTCTCGCCTCTTACGCATCGGATGCCGCACGGGTAGAGAATTTTGCCATGACAGAGAGCCCTATCCCGCAACCAGGGGAAGGAGAATTTCTGATTCGCAATATGTATTTCTCTCTGGAACCTGCTATTCGCGGCTGGCTAGATGGCAAAGCCAACTACTTTCCGCCGATCCCCATAGGTGGCGTGATACGAGGCCCGTCGGTGGGGCGTGTGGTAGCGTCGAAAAATGCTGACTTTGCGCCAGGCGACATTGTTTTTGCCCTCAACCACTGGGAAGACTATTCAATTTGCCATAGCGATGCAGTCTTGTTGGAAAAGCTGCAACCCCACGGCGACACACCCATCTCCTACTATGTTGGCGCACTCGGCGGTGCAGGCGCTACCGCGTATGTCGGCCTGCATGAGATAGGAAAAATTCAACCTGGGCAAACGGTCGTTGTCAGCGCCGCTGCAGGTGCCACTGGTAGCATGGCCGGACAAATCGCCAAACAGCGCGGCTGCACCGTTATAGGCATTGTTGGCAGTGACGAAAAAGCCAAACTTATTGTTGAGCAATTTGGCTTTGATGCCGCAATCAATTACAAGACCGATGATATTGCCGCAGCCGTGCTCGCGATAGCACCAGAAGGCGCCGATATTTACTTCGACAATGTCGGCGGGCCCGTGCTCAACGCCGTGCTCGTGGCGATGAAAGTTTACGGACGCATTGTCGGCTGTGGCATGATCTCCGACTACAACCGCACAGAAAACCCCAATCCAATCACAAACCTCTGGGAAGTAGTGGCACGTCAACTGACCATGCAAGGCTTTTTACTGTTTACCTATCACGACCAGGTTCCAGCAGCTCAGGCACAACTGACCGAGTGGATTAATCAGGGAAAGATTAAAGTTATAGAGCATATTACCAAGGGTATCGCCAACACACCGGCAGCGTTTTGTGAACTGATGTCAGGCAAGACAACCGGCAAAGCGCTGGTTGAAGTAGACTTAATCGAGCTGACTTAATAGAACTGACTCAGTCAAGCTAACCAGCAGCCTCCGCGGGTGCTGCTTTACGTGAACCTGTTCTTTGAGTAAACCTGTTAAAGAGATTCTTGTTGCTGCAGCTGCACCTGATCATCGGCCAAGGTTAACCAACACTGTTTGCTAGATACCCAGCAATGCAAGCTCGGCTGCAAATCATCTACCTCATCTAACGTCCCAGCTTTGACAAAGATTAAGCCCATGGCCGGTGCATCTTCAGTATCCGTGATGACAGGCGAACCGCAGTTACCACAAAAGCGGCGAAACACCTTCTGCCCACTGGTTCCTCTATCTTCAAAGGTTTGCAGCTCGCCAGTCAACTGCAGCGTATCGCGCTGGAAAAAAGCCACGACTGAGAACGCCGACCCAGCCTGCTTTTGGCAGTTGCGGCAGTGACACACCACCGTTTCAATGGGTTTTGCGGGTACCGTATAGCGAACTTGACCGCACAAGCAGCCGCCCTGTCGCGTGCTGTTATTCATGGCCGACCCCCCTTCACAAACATAATCAATTATTCATCAAAGCGCCGTCGACCGTGAAGGATGCACCGGTAATAAACGACGCTTCCTCACCGACCAAATACAGGGCCATCGCAGCAATATCCTTAGGCTCACCGATACGGCCGATGGGATGCATCGCTTTGTAGCTGTCCATCAGCGCCTCGCCATCTTCGACCTGACTGATAACCTTTTTCAACATATCGGTCTGAATCACACCGGGGTTGATAGAGTTTACTCTGATGTCGTAGCCGCTGCGCGCGCAGTGCAATGCCACAGATTTTGTCATCATATCAACGCCCGCTTTAGAGGCATTGTAGGCAACTAATTCCGCCTGAGGCCTAAATGCAGAGACCGACGCCATATTAATGATTGCGCCGCCGCCGCGGTTTTTCATCAGTTTTATCGCACCTTGGCACCCTAAAAAACAGCTGCGCAAATTGATTGCCATGGTTTTGTCCCAAGTCTCAACGCTCATCTCTTCAATGGTGCCCATCAGCGTCACGCCGGCAACATTGACTAAAATATCGAGCCCAGAAAAAGCCTCTTCCGCCAGCGCAAAAACCGGCTGCCACTCCTCTGCCAGCGACACATCGTGATGCATAAATTGGCAATTAGCGCCTAATTTAGCAGCTGCACTGACACCGCCAGCCGCGTCAATGTCCGTGATAATGACCCGCGCACCCTCAGCGATAAAGCGCTCGGCAATACCAAACCCGATACCCGTAGCACCACCAGTAACGATAGCGCGTTTGCCCAGCAGTTTTTGTTCCGACATGGTCGTTTCTCACCTCTGATATGTTGGCTGCCACGCGACCCGAAAGATCGCGCTATATCAACTAACGATTAAAGCTTGAGCAAAAGCTTGCCTTTGTTACTGCCGTCAAAAAGCTTGTTAAAACCGCTGAGAGTATTTTCAAACCCGTCAATGATTTCATCTTTGAAGGTGATTTTTCCGTCGTCGAGCAACGCGGCAACCGCCAGTGCGCCCTCTTCAAAACGCGGGAAGTAGTTACTCACCAAAAACCCTTTGACTGTCGCGCTCTTCGCCAGCACTTGCCACCAGTTATAGGGCCCAGGAACAGGCTCTGCAGCGTTATAAGTTGATATAGAACCACAGAAAATAATGCGCGCATTGCTATTGATATTGAGCAGTGCAGCGTCAAGAATTTCACCGCCGACATTGTCAAAATACACATCTACACCGTCTGGACAGACTGCCGCAATCGCAGCGTTCAAACGACCCGACTCGGTCTTGTAGTTGATTGCCGCATCGAATCCTAGACCATCAATCAACCACTGACATTTTTCATCGCTACCCGCGAGACCAACAACACGACAACCCATGCTCTTTGCCAACTGACCGCCGAGAGAACCCACTGCGCCCGCCGCTGCGCTCATCAACAGCGTGTCACCCGCCTTTAGCTCGGCCGCATCGGTAATACCAAAATAAGCTGTCAGGCCAACGGCGCCAAAGGCACTCAGATAGTAATGCAGTGGAAAGCGATTATCCTTCGGCACTTTGGTTAAAAAGTAGCCGTCGGAAACACTGTATTCCTCCCAACCATTGAGACCGTAAACAACATCACCTGCAGCAAAATCAGGGTGGCGACTCTCAACAACCGTACCCACCGTAGAGCTGCGAATAACTGCATTGAGTTCAATCGGCGGCATGTAGCTAGGTTCATCGCTCATCCATCCACGAATCGCTGGATCAAGAGAAAAGTATTCATTTTTAATAAGCAGTTGGCCATCGTTTAAACCATCGACTTCGACCGCACGAACTCTCACATCGCTGTCTGTGGCTGGCCCATGTGGACGCTGGTGAAGGTAATACTGCTGATAATTAACTGACATGGTTTTCCCCATTATTTATGAATTATTTTATTGCCAACTATACCTGATTAAACATCAGCAATCTAAGCCTTAACGCTACTCTTTTGATAATAAAAAATCAACTAAGATTGTTTTTTTAAATAGCCGTAGGTATAGTTTAAACAGAAACCTCTACTCATATGCCCAGCGACTTTAATCGAGGCGAAATGCTTCACTAACCACAAGGTAGTCATCTCTATGCTTATTGCGGTCTTAAAAGAAACCACAGGCAATGAGCGGCGCGTAGCCCTCACACCGGAATTTGCCAAAAAATTAATTCAACTTGGCGCGCAGGTCAGCGTCGAGTCGGGCGCGGGCAAGGGCGCTGGACACAGCGATGCAGACTATCAAGCAGTCGGCGCAGAGATCGCCAGCGACGCGGCGGCACTCACTGCCAGTGCCGATATTATTCCCCGTGTGCATAGACCCTCCGCTGAGCAGTTGCGCCATTACCGTCAAGATGCCATTTCCATCAGCTTTTTAGATCCATTTAATGAGCAAGCGCTGATTGAAACGATGGCCAGTAAGGGTGTAACCGCCGTCTCGATGGAAATGATTCCGCGCACAACCCGCTCACAAAAAATGGATGCCTTGAGCTCGCAAGCAAACTTGGCCGGCTATGTCATGGTACTCAAGGCGATTACCGCATTGGACAGCATTTTGCCAATGATGATGACCCCTGCCGGCACCATCAAGCCCTCTAAAGTATTTGTTATTGGCGCAGGCGTTGCCGGCCTGCAAGCCATCGCCACGGCCAAGCGTCTCGGCGCCCGAGTAACAGCCTTTGACACACGTTCCGTGGTTGCCGAGCAGGTGCAATCGGTGGGCGCCAAATTCCTTCATATTGATCTGGGTGAAACGGGACAAACCAAAGATGGTTACGCTGTGCAGCTCACCCCAGAGCAGCTGGAAAAACAAAAGCAGGGCCAGATGGCAGAAATCGCAGCGTCCGACATAGTTATCACCACCGCACAGGTATTCGGTCGCAAACCACCGGTTATTGTCAGTGCTGAAGCCGTTAATGCAATGAAATCGGGCAGTGTCATTGTCGATATGGCCGCTGAAACCGGGGGCAATGTCGAGGGTTCAAAACCCGGCGAGATTGTCGTCACCGACGGCGGTGTCACCATAATCGGTACCGGTAATTGGGCGAATGAAGTACCGCGCGATGCCAGCCAAATGTACTCTGCCAATATTTTTAACCTTATCGAAGAGTTTTGGGACACAGAAACCAAGCGCATGCTACTAGACCTCAACAAGGATCTCAGCGGCTGCGTCATCACCCAAGGTGGACAGGTTGTCAACGACGTCATCCGCCAGCACTACGAAGCCAAGGGGTAACTGCCATGAA
>OBNN01000024.1_pt1 | contig 35563 bp, 30 predicted proteins | sample 1470811 | NCBI WGS metagenome assembly OBNN01 (sample SAMEA3275570, study PRJEB22092) | marine metagenome | biome: Estuarine Biome; feature: Surface Water; material: Coastal water | collected 2014-06-21T11:15:00+00 | depth 1 m
CAAGATTCACCGTCAATAATATCGCCCTGCTGACGACGAGCACCCATTGGTGAACCGGTATTGACGCCAGCCACCACCATACGACTGAGCAGCGCGACTGCGACAGCGCGTCGAATTGGGGGAATCAGACCAGCAAAGCCGACCGCATCGGTGACAAACCCCGGCGTCAGCAACAGCGCGCCAGAGACCGCAAGAATAATTCCCTCAGCCATCTCTTGCGCAGGCAACTGCCCTTCTGCCAGCTTGCGGCGCCCGCGCCATAGGGTTTCAAAGCCCTGCTCACGCAGTAAATTCACCCCAATAAAGGCTGTTAGTAGCACCAAGCCAATGGTTGGCAGCGCACCCAGATGGTTACCCACAGTGATCAGCAGCCACATCTCGGCGACAGGTACCAGCACAAAAATCAGAAATAAAGCGCGCAAAACAGTCTCTTCTTTTTTTAACAGTTCCTAGTACATTGGGGCCATTTCATCTATTTCAACATGCACGTGAATAGCGTAGGCTTGAGCGATGAAAAATAGGCGCGCTAATTTATCGTTTATGACTAAGAGCCAAGGGGCAGCGACAACCCAGAGCAAAGGGCAAACAACAGCCTTGAGCGAGTGGCAGACAACAGCCTTGAGCGAGTGGCAGACAAACGAACAGCGCATCTACAGTGCCCTAGCAGCAATACCCGCCGGCAAGGTCGCAACCTACGGCCAAATTGCAGAGCTCGCAGCACTGCCGAGGGCCGCACGGCTGGTCGGGCGAGTGCTCAGCAAACTGCCAGACGATACGCAATTGCCGTGGCATCGGGTGATTAATGCGGCGGGAAAAATAAGTCTCAGTGAGGATAGCCCAAGCTTTAAGGTGCAAAAAAAGCGCTTACAAGACGAGGGCATTGACGTCATCAACAACCGCATTAACCTCAAACAATTTCAATGGCACGGGTAACCCTGCCAGCAACCAGAGAAGGAATTTCATGGGCCCAGTAACGTTTAAACAGGCCGTCTTAAACCGCCGTATGTTGATCTGTATTTTTACCGGCTTGGCCTCTGGCATGCCGCTGTATGTGCTGGTGTCACTGGTCCCCGCATGGCTGCGGTCAGAGGGGGTCGGTCTCAAAGAAATTGGCTTTTTCGCCCTTATTGGGCTGCCCTACACCTGGAAATTTCTCTGGTCGCCGCTGCTTGACCGCTTTCCGCTCTCCCTCGCAGGCTATCGTCCGGGATTGCGCCGCGGTTGGATGCTGGGCACACAAATACTGCTACTGGCCGCCATTGCTGCGCTGGGCTTTTTTGATGCCGCCAGCGAGATCTGGACCATCGCCTGGCTCTGCCTCATCATCGCCTTTCTCAGCGCCACCCAAGATATTGTGCTGGACGCTTACCGCCGACAACTACTGCCCGACCATGAACTCGGCCTCGGCAGCTCAATCCACGTCAACGCATACCGGATAGCGGGACTTGTGCCCGGCTCACTATCTCTGATCCTGGCCGACAGCCTGCCCTGGCATCAGGTGTTTATCATTACCGCTGCATTTATGCTGGTCGGCATCGCCTTAACCCTTAGTATTGGCGAGCCTGCCGTCGATAAACGGCAGCCCAGCACCTTGAAAGCTGCCGTCACAGAACCGTTTAAAGAGTTCTTTTCTCGCCAAGGCACGCGCCAAGGCCTCGCCATTTTACTTTTTATGCTGCTCTACAAACTCGGCGACAGCATGGCCACCGCGCTGGCGACACCCTTTTACCTCGACCTGGGGTTCAGCAAGACCGAGATTGGCTTAATCGCTAAACACGCCGCTCTCTGGCCGATGATTTTTGGGGGCATTGTCGGCGGTTTACTGATGCTCAGAATAGGCATCAACCGTGCATTGTGGCTGTTTGGCTTGGTGCAGATTGTCTCAATTCTAGGCTTTGCGCTACTCGCCAATGTTGGCGAAGGATTGTGGCTGCTGGCGCTGGTAATCAGCTTTGAATATCTTGGCGTCGGACTTGGCACGGCAGCGTTTGTCGCCTATATGGCGCGCACCACACACCCCGCCTTTGCCGCCACCCAACTGGCGCTATTTACCGCGATTACGGCCGTGCCGCGCACCGTGGCCAGTTCCATCACAGGGGTGATTGTTGAAACAACGGGCTGGGAAAATTTCTTTTATTTGTGCACCGCACTTGCCGTGCCAGGCATGTTGCTGCTGCTAAAAGTCGCGCCGTGGAATGGCGCCAAAACCGCGCTATCAGCTGAGCAGCACTAAAATCGCAATCACCACCAGCCACGCCATAATGCCGCGGGTAAACAGCGCCCGCATCTGGGGAACAAGATCGCTGTCAGACACATTTTCAACGCCACCCAACGCACCATAAAAACACTGCTGCAGCAGATCGGCTGTGCTGGTTTCGGTGGAAAATAACTGCTCTTGCAAGCGTGTGGCAGTGTGCGAAAAATTACCCATTAATCCCAGCGTGAACGCCAGCGCTCGGGCGGGAAGCCATTCAAAAAACCAGAGTATTTTGTTTGCAGTATTGGGCGCAGGGTCAGCCGTTTCTGCAGGGTCTTGGTCAAGCTCCATGTCGCCATGAAGCGCGAGCAAGCGGTAGGCCAGCGCAGCCGGGGCGCCGAAGAAAAAGAACAAAAACACCGGGGCAAAAGTGCGTTCAAAAATACGGTAGGGCAATGAGCGCGTCAGCTCATCAAATAAAGCGTCAGAGGTCACAGCAGAACTCGCTCTGTGGCCGAGGTTAAACACCGCCGCATCGTGAAATGCTGCCTGCAAATCATCTCGCGCAATATCGGCATCGAGAGTGGCCATTTGGGCTTTGAGATCACCGCGGCCAAAGCTGTAGAGCAAAACCAGCAAATCTACGACAAACAGCAACAGCCCATACTCGTGGCTTCTCAGCTGCACAACAATGAAAACCAAGAGCACCACTGGTGCAATCACAAACAGAGCCAGTCTCAGAGTCGCAGAATCGCGCAAGACAGGCACACCAGCCAGTTGGTCATGCCATTGCCGCAGCCACTGATCGCGCTGTAAAAAAGGCAGCTGGCCATTACTTTCAAGCACAACAATCGCCAGTAGAACTATTAAAAAACTCACCACACACCCCAATAATTATTCGTTTTACGTTAGACGCTGACTCAATGGTAAAGGATTTTAGCGCGCTTAATCGAGCATCTTTTTATAGCGAGCCCAATCAAATGCCTCGCCCGGATCTGTCTTGCGGCCCGGCGCAATATCGCTGTGACCGACGATTTTATCGTTTTTGAGATTGGGGTACTCCGTCTGCAACGCTTTAGTGACTGCAGCCAACACGTCATATTGACGGTCGGTGTACGGAATATGGTCGGCACCCTCCAACTCAATGCCAATGGAAAAATCGTTGCAGCGCTCGCGGCCACAAAACTGCGACACTCCCGCATGCCACGCGCGCTGAGTAAACGGTGCAAATTGCGTAATGGCGCCCAGACGATCTATGAGTAAATGAGCAGACACTTTTAAATCGCAAATTTCCGCGAAGTAATCATCGGCAGCAGGATTTAAACAATTAGTGAATAGCTCGGCGATATGACCACCGCCAAACTGGTTAGGCGGCAAACTGATATTGTGAATCACCAATAAATCAATCGCAGTGCCCTCGGGGCGGTCGTCAATATTGGGCGACAAAATACGCTCTGCAAGCGTCAACCAACCGTTATTAATGTGCATCTGAGCGGCCTATCAGCTCGCAACAGGCAAGCCTTTTATCTGAGTAATTGCCTGTTTAATGGCTTTATCGAAAAGATGAGAATTGTCCAACACCGTGACTTTGCCCTGCATAATATCCAGCGCCAGCCTAGCACGATCGCGCTCAGCAATCAGCTTGCCCTTGTGGTCGACAAACACATACTTCCACGACGGCCCAACAATCCCCGCCAACTTGCCACGCTTATGCGCCTTTATATCACCGCCCAATTCAATCCAGCAACCTTTTTGCAGGCCACGCAAATACCGTTGAGACTCGCTATCAAGACTCTCTGCATCGCGCAGTGACTCGGCGATATTGTGTCCGGGCAACTGCAGTTTTATCGCTGACACCAGCACCCGCTTCACTTCCGCAACAGCCTTTTCCTCTGCCAGCCGCGCTGGGTGACGCTCATGTCTCGACCTCATAGCAGGATTGATGGGAGAGATCGTCGCCACCCCCGCTTCCGACAGTGGCTGGAGCGGGCGATCGACACCGAGCGCCTGTTTGAGTTGCTGTAGCTGCAGCGAGCGCTGCGCCAGATCGGTGGAAATATGCGTCAAGCGAGTCTTAATTTGGGTGAGCAAATCGTGCCGCGCATGCCAATCCCCATCGCTGACATCACACTGCGCGAGATCGATCAACCGATCCAATATCACCAGCGCTGCGATCCAGTCCGCACCCCCTTCGCCCGAGCGCAAGTGGGCAATGTGCAACACCATGCACCAGTTGCGCTGAACAAATTCGACGACAAATTCGGGCACATGCTTGCCCAGCAAGCGCTTGGTAATTTCCTCTTCAACACGGGTTCGCGCCCAATTCACCTTTTCCTGAGCAGAAACCTTCTCAATCTCGCGCTCCTCCAACATCGAGGTCACCTGCCGATCGCGATCAATCAGCGCCATAAATTCACTCAGCAGGCGCGGCACATCCTGTTCACCAAAACCATCCTCAAGCATTGACTCGGACATTTTCAGCATCTGCTGATAAATTTTATTGTCCTCACAATCGCCCTGCTCCAGGCCAATCGCGTACTTGGCCATCTCATTAAACAGCCTGCGAATAGGATGGCTCTCCTGCTCCAACACTAATGGCTTTTTCAGCGCCAGCTTGAGCATGGGCACTTCACAGCGATTAATCACCTGCTGCACCTCGGGCGCAAGCGCCGCAGTGGCGCCAAACTGGGCAAAGGTATTGCCCACCACCTGAAACACGCTCTGGTCATTGCGGTGCAAACGACCGCGCGAGTGCCCGGCATCGGAGTGGTTTAGCATGGCTGCGAGTTCACGGGTCAATTGCCCATGACTGGCCAACTGCGGGCCGCGGGCCAAGAGTTTATGGAACTGGGTATTAATTTCGTCAAATAATTGCGTTCGATCTAAACAGGCGCGACCGTCGCGATGATCAGGCTCTGTGCCCGTGTCGGCTGGCGCTGCGTTGGCTCTTTTTCCCTGTTCAGGGGCGCTGTTGTGTGGCGCGGACGCTTTGTCTAAAGGAGAACGCATCGTCGCACTGCTGCTCGCGGCACTCTCATAGTCAGTGTTTTCGAGCAGCGAGGCGATTCTCGTCAGCAGCTGTGTTTGAACACGCGAAGGCTGCATTGGGCCACCATTCGCTTGCTCGTACTCATACTCTGCCGGCTCATCGTTCACAGCGGAGCGAGGGCGTTTTTTACCGTCTAATTTATCGGGATTCTCGGCGACCATCACACCGGCATCATCGAGCAATTGGTTAGCAGCGGCGAGCATTTGCCCGTAGGAGGTCGCGAAAAAGGCTTGATCAAACAAACCGACCAGCGTGAGCTGCACATCGGTCGCGGCGATATGAGGCGCAATTGCAGTGACAAACCCCTCCAGCAGCGCATCAGGCGACAGCGGCAGTGTTTTGATCGACACCTTGGTTCCCACTAACGACTGAAAACGGCCCTCCAGTTGGTAGAGATCCGCTTTTAACTGCTCACGCACACGGCTCGAGCAATTATCCAGCGCAATCATCATCTCCAAGTCGTCATCATCGACCAACTTCAGGTTGTCGCCGTCACGTTTTTCAAGCGACCGCGCTTTCAGGATTGACGGCGATTCAGTGCCGTAATCCTCGATCTCTCTGTTCACAGGTTTATTAAAGGCAGTAAAAACATGCTGCTGCGTCGACTGAATCGCCGCACTCTCAATAACCGCCCGCTGACTGCGCAGCACACGTTGAGCGTCATAAAACAGGGTCTGCAGACGATTGCTTTTGGCCGTCATGGCCATCGCGGGAAGGTGGCTAGCTGCCAGTTGGAAGAATTTTTTGAATGCGTCGGAAAGATGCTGTTGGCATGTCTGGCCCAACGCCACTGCGAGCTTGTCGTGTAATTGTTCCGATCCTTTGATCATTAATTGTGCCAACCTTGTGGCATAAGTCCCTCGCACAACTCTACCAATACTTTTTCACGACTCATACAAGTACCGTTGGCAGTTTAAGTGAGAACAGGTTCACATGTATTTTAATGAAGTATAGGAGGTCTTTCCCGAATTGAAATAAACCATCAGAAAAAACTCCGCGCAATCAATCCTGCCATGGGCTCAAACACTCCTGCTATACTTTCGACCAGACAAAATCGGCCCTGTAACCAAGCCCCAACGCACCTCGAGACTTCTATGGCAAACGTCACCTTATCCGCAGAAACCTTTCGCGATATTCCTCACTGCGTCGCCCGCGCACTGCAAGAAGATATCGGCAGCGGCGACATCACCGCACAGCTAATACCCGCTGAAAAAACCGCCCGCGCCGTGGTGATTACCCGCGAAGAAGCCATAGTCTGCGGCCGCCCGTGGGTTGATGAAGTGTTCCGTCAGCTCGACAATACAACAACCCTCGAATGGCACGTGGCCGAAGGTGACAAGGTTAACGCCAATCAGACGCTCTTTACCCTCAGCGGCAATGCGCGAACACTGCTGACCGGCGAGCGCGTTGCCCTCAACTTTTTGCAAACCCTCTCGGCCACCGCCACCGCCGCGCACCACTACGCCTCGGTGGTTCCCGGCAGCTCAATTAAGATTCTCGACACCCGCAAAACCATACCCGGCCTGCGCTTGGCACAGAAATACGCGGTCACCGTTGGCGGCTGTCACAACCACCGCATTGGCCTGTACGACGCGTTTTTAATTAAAGAAAATCATATTGCCGCCTGCGGCAGCATAGCCAGTGCCATAGCCACCGCCCGTGAAATTGCACCGCAAAAAGCCGTTGAAGTGGAGGTGGAAAATATCGACCAACTGCATCAAGCGCTGCAGGCAAAAGCCGATGTGGTCATGCTGGACAATTTCTCGCCCGCCGATATCGAAGCGCTCTCAACAATTGAATTAGGCGATACCAAAATTGAAGTCTCCGGCGATATTACCGAGGAAAAACTGCGCGCCTACAGTCATGCCGCCATTAACTTTATTTCTTCGGGCAGCTTAACCAAGCATATTCGCGCGGTGGATTTATCGATGCGGATGCTTGCTGAGTGAGGGGGCTTGAGGAAGTGTTGAGGTAATAAAAAAAGGCTCCCGAGGGAGCCTTTTTTCGTTAGCTAATCTTAACAGAGATTAACCGGGTTACAGACTCCTCCATCCCACACGATGCGGCCGGTCGCTTGCAAAGTACCTGTTAAAGCAAATGTCGCTCCAGTATTTGGCGAGGTAGTAGGCGCGGTTGCAGTGATAATATAAGTATCTCCTGCAACAGCAGCGCCAGTTTTAGCAGGACCAGTTCCGGTCAGAGCAATGCCGACAATTTCAGCACCTGCCGCAACATCAGCCGGAATACCATTAGTATTGTTGTCACAGTTACCTGCAAGGGCTAACCCCAACGTCTGAGTGCAGACTTCAACGCCTGTTTTAGCGGCACCAGTGGCAACTTTAGTTTCAGTGAATTCTGCTTTAAGTGTGTAATCTTGATAAGCCGGCAATGCAACCGCCGCCAAAATACCAATAATCGCCACTACAATCATTAATTCGATCAGGGTAAAACCCGTTTGCTTTCTCTTCATATCCATTGTGTTTCTCCAGTAATGAAAAATTGTAAATCCAGTTAACCGGCAAAATCAGTTTTGCACGCTTGAGGGAATTGCAATGACCATGCCAAAAACTTATTTACTATATTTTTCAGTAAGTTACATATAAATTCAGCATTTTCAGCCTCTTCCCAATCGACGTTTTAGGTTAGCTTTATCGCCTGCAGAGTCACTTAGTGACATTTTTTGTCAGTGGCATGCTTTTTAGACATGCCTCTCCTTGATGGAATTTTTCGTCTACGCTTTTAAAAACTATTCATAAAAACATAACTATAAAACCTGTCAGCTGACACGCTCAGCAACCCACAAAACAAACACGGCCTTGCACTAATTGAGTGCCAACTAATTTAGTGCCGACTGTTTTTAAATAGGGTGCGGACATGGTCACACTGCAGGTTTTATTCTGAGGGGTTCTTCACAGCATGGATAAGCATCGGTCAGTAAACTGGTCATCACAAAAAATATCTGTGGCGCTTTCGCAAAGAGGCGTCAGAAATGGAACGGCTGATGAAGGTACTCTTATGAATATGGCGCACGTTGTTTTGCATGGGCTGCCCAAGCGACTGGTAGACGATCAGCTGATTGCAGCCAGCATTATGGAAGAGGCGAATACCACTGCAAAAACCAAAAAAATCTCCCTAGTGCAGTATCTCTGTGAAAAAAATCTACTCTCTCCCGCACAAATAGGTAAGACAGCGGCCAAAGAGTTTGGCATCCCGCTCTACGACCTGAAACAGCACAACCCGGACACTTTCCCGCGGGACTTCGTCGATATTAAACTGCTGAAAAAGCACCAAACCCTGCCGCTGATGCTGCGCGGCAATCGTTTGTTTGTGGCCATCGCCGACCCCACCAATCAGCGCGCTATTAGCGAAATTCAGTTTCAGACCGGTGTTACCGTTGAGCCGGTGCTGGCGCTCTATTCCGAGATTAGCGAGATGCTGGAGAATTGGCAGGAGAGTGCCAACGACGGCGATATTGGCGAAGCACTGGGCACCATTAATGACGTGCATCTCGACGACCTGGATATGGAAGCGATCGATGAAGACGACGCTCGGCCAGAAACGAACAATGGCGAAGACGATGCGCCAATTGTGCGCTTTGTGAACAAAATGTTGCTGGACGCGATTCGCCTCGGCGCCTCTGATATCCACTTTGAACCCTACGAAAGAACCTACCGTGTGCGCTTTCGCATTGACGGCATTTTGCAAGAGATGGCCAAGCCGCCATCAAACCTTGCGCCGCGCCTTGCTGCGCGTATCAAAGTAATGTCGCGCATGGATATTTCGGAGCGCCGTGTGCCGCAAGATGGCCGGGTGAAACTAAAACTGTCGAAAAATAAAGCGATCGACTTCCGTGTGAATACCTTGCCACTGCAGTTTGGTGAAAAAATTGTGATGCGTATTCTCGACCCCAGCAGTGCAAAAATGGGGATTGATGCACTGGGTTATGAGGAAGACCAAAAGAAAGCGTACATGGATGCACTGGCGCGACCACAGGGCATGATTTTGGTTACGGGCCCGACCGGTAGCGGTAAAACGGTGTCGCTCTATACTGGTTTGAATATTCTCAACACAGCAGAACGAAATATCTCTACAGCCGAAGACCCGATTGAAATTAATTTGGAAGGGGTTAATCAGACGCAAATTAATATGCGTGTAGGCCTCTCTTTTGCCGAGGCGCTGCGCGCGTTTTTGCGCCAAGATCCCGATGTTGTGATGGTTGGTGAGATACGCGATTTAGAGACTGCCGAAATTGCCATTAAAGCAGCGCAAACCGGTCACTTGGTGCTATCGACACTGCACACCAACAGTGCCCCAGAGACTTTGACGCGCCTGCTCAATATGGGTGTGCCAGCCTTTAACGTGGCGACATCGGTCAACCTTATTATTGCTCAGCGGCTGGGTCGCAAACTCTGCCCGCAATGCCGCGAACCCTTTGATGACGTGCCGGACAATGTGCTCACCGAAGAAGGTTTCGACACCATTGGCATACCCCGTGAGGAAATGACGCTGTTTAAGCCGGTGGGCTGCCCAATGTGCACCAATGGTTACAAGGGGCGCGTTGGTGTTTACGAGACCCTGAAAATTAGCCCAGCCATTTCGCGTTTGATTATGGAGGGCGGTAGTTCGCTGGATATTCTGGCTGCGGCCATTAAGGAAGGCTTCAAAACATTGCGCGTATCCGCTTTACGCAAGGCCGCTCGTGGTCTAATTAGTATTGAAGAAGCCAATCGCATTACCAAAGATTAATCTGTAAATACCTAGGGAAAGGATGTAATTATGGCTGCCACTGCCGAGACCATGAGTTTTGTTTACAAGGGTAAAAATCGCAAAGGCGAAAAAGTTGAAGGTGAGTTGCGCGCGGGCAATCTAAGCATGGCGAAGGGCTTGCTGCGCAAACAGGGCATTATTTCGACGTCGCTGAAAAAAAAATCTAAGCCTCTGTTTGGCGGTAATAAGAAGAAAATCACCCCAGGCGATATTGCCCTGTTCACTCGTCAGTTGGCGACAATGATGAAGGCAGGTGTGCCTCTGGTGCAGTCTTTCGATATTGTCGCGGACGGATTAGAGAACCTCACCATGCGCGACTTGGTCTTTCAGATTCGCGATGATGTGGCCTCAGGTGGCAGTTTTGCCAATGCGTTGCGCAAACATCCGCGCTACTTCGACGACCTCTTTTGCAGTTTGGTCGATTCCGGCGAAACCGCCGGTGCGCTGGAAACCATGCTTGACCGTGTGGCGACCTACAAAGAGAAGACCGAAAAATTAAAAGCCAAAATCAAAAAAGCCATGACCTACCCCATTGCAGTGATGGTGGTGGCGATTGTGGTTACCGCTATTTTGCTGATCAAAGTTGTGCCTGTTTTTGCTGAGACATTCAGCAGCTTCGGCGCCGATCTGCCCGCCTTTACCCTGTTCGTGCTGGGTCTCTCTGAATCGCTGCAAGCCTCGTGGATGTATATTTTGGTGATCATTGGCGTCTCGCTGTATGCCTTTAAAGAGGCGCGTTTCCGCTCGGCAAAATTTGCCTACATGGTGGATAAATACATGCTGAAAATACCGATCGTCGGCAATATTATTTACCACGCTGTGGTGGCGCGCTTTGCTCGCACGCTGGCAACGACTTTTGCCGCCGGTGTGCCGATTGTGGACGCGCTCGAGTCTGTGGCGGGTGCCGCTGGCAATGCGCTGTACCGCGATGCCATCTTGCGGGTGCGCGATGACGTCACCACCGGTGTTCAACTGCAGCAGGCGATTCGCTCGCGCAAAATGTTCCCTGTGCTTCTGCAACAACTGGCTGCTATTGGTGAAGAATCTGGCGCCCTGGATGAGATGCTGGAGAAAGCCGCGACCCACTACGAAGAACTGGTTGATAATGCCGTGGACAATCTAACCAGCCTGCTCGAGCCAATGATTATGTCGGTGCTGGGTGTGTTGGTCGGTGGTTTGTTGATCGCCATGTATCTGCCCATCTTCCAGTTGGGTAATGTGGTTTAATAGTTTAAATTCAGCTGCTTTTTAGACATAACTAGGTTAGATGTGACTATGGTATTAGAAACCGATTTATCCCCCTTCGCGCTAGCCTTGGCCGCTCTGCCTTTTGGTTTAATTGTTGGCAGTTTTCTCAATGTGGTGATTTTGCGGCTGCCCGTGCAGCTAAAAAATGGCTGGCGCCGCGAGTCTGAGGATTTTTTGGGCTTACCCCCGCAGGCGCAAGAACCGGTCACCATTGCCAAACCGGCATCGCGCTGCCCCAGCTGCGGCGCGGCGATTAAGCCGTGGCACAATATTCCAGTGATTAGCTACATCTTTTTGGGCGGCAAGTGCAGCTGTTGCTCGCAGACCATTTCTCTGCAATACCCCATGGTCGAACTGCTGGCGGGCGTGGCTACAATGTTTATTGTTTACCAATTTGGTTTAACTGCCGTGACAGCCTACAGCCTGCTGTTTACCTACGCCTTAATTGCGTTGACTGGTATTGATTTTCACGAGCAGCTACTGCCGGATCAAATCACCCTACCCCTGCTGTGGCTGGGCCTGTTTGCCAATCTCAGCGGTACCTTTGTGCCTTTAGACGAAGCTGTGCTGGGCGCTATTGGCGGCTATCTGTCGCTGTGGTCGGTGTTTTGGCTGTTTAAGTTGGTCACTGGCAAGGAGGGCATGGGGTACGGCGATTTCAAGCTGCTGGCGGCGCTGGGGGCTTGGATGGGTTGGCAGTTATTGCCGCTGATTATTATTATCTCGACCTTTGTCGGTGCGCTGGTGGGCGTTGTGGGTGTGTTGGTTAAATCACGGCAGCGTGAGGTGCCTATTGCCTTTGGCCCGTTCTTGGCGACTGCGGGTTGGATTGCTTTGATCTGGGGTGATAAGATTCTTGGCTCTTATTTGAGCGCGGTGGGTTTATAGCAGCGCGCTTTCACCCAGCGTTATCTTATTACGGCAGTCTAGTGTGGCAGCAGATCAAAAACAGATAGACCAGTCTTTCTCTCAAAAATCCTCACTCGGGGCATCACAGCACCCGACATCGGAACCAATCATTGTTGGCTTAACTGGCGGTATTGGCAGCGGCAAAAGTACCGTGGCGGCAGCATTTCGTCAGTTGGGGATTGTCAGCGTCGATGCAGATCAAGCGGCACGTGCGGTGGTTGAACCGGGGATGCCTGCTCTGACGGCTATCGCAGAGCATTTCGGTGAGGCTGTTATGTTGCCGGACGGTGGTTTGAATCGCGCGGCACTGAGAGAGATTATCTTTTCAAACCCTGCCGAAAAACAGTGGCTGGAGTCGCTGTTACACCCGCTAATTCGCGAATGGATTGTGGCGCAGCTACAGGCGGCCAAAAGCCCTTATGTTATTCTTGAATCGCCGCTGCTATTTGAGACCGATCAGCATCTTTTAACACAGGCCACGCTCTTGGTTGATGTGCCGGTGCCGCTGCAAATAACCCGCGCGGCAGCCCGCGATGGTCAGTCGACGGCGCAGATTGAGAGTATTATTGCCGCACAAATGCCCCGTGAGGAAAAGCGTTCGCGGGCGACCTATATCTTGGATAATTCTCTGCCACTGGCGACGCTAGATGCCCGAGTATTGGCCCTTCACAACGAATTTATGCGGCGAGTGAACAGGCCGCAAGAGAGTATACGATGAGTGTGACCCGTCTCAATTGTCCCACCTGCCAGACGGCTATCGAGTGGAGCGATAAGTTTCCTGCGCGGCCTTTTTGCAGTGTGCGCTGCCAGCAAATCGATTTTGTTGGCTGGGCCGATGAGGAGTTTACTATTCCTGAGGCGCCGTCGCTGAACGGTAAATTTAATCCCGCTCTGCTCGATCCGAAACTTTTTGATCCAGCGCTTTTTGATATGTCGCTATTTGATGCAGATTCCGCTGACGGCAAGCTGATTGATCCCGATGCCGTGTCGGATGACTTTTCGGATATTGATAATTATTAAGCTGGGCAGGCTTATTCGGCCTGGTTTTCTAGCGGTAATCTAGGCCAAATCCTGGGAATTCAATTCAGTCGTCTTGTGCCAGTAGTCAAGAGTCAAGAGGCCAGTAGTCAGAAGCCCGCAGTCAACAGCCGTTGAAGGATGGGCTGGTTGGCGTCGGGGAATTGCAGTGTCCCAGCGTCGATAGCCTGGGCCAGTTGCGGCAAGCTAATCCAGCGGCACTCTTGCCCTTCAACTCCGCGCATTTGACCCTCTGTATGTCTGACCGTCCAAATATCCAGCAGCACATTTTTGTCGGGATAATCGTGGCTGATCTGCATGTACGGCTGCAGTACCTCAATTTCTATAGCTAATTCTTCTCGTAACTCGCGGGCAAGTGCGCGCTGTGGCTGCTCATTTACCTCCACTTTTCCGCCTGGAAACTCCCAAAGCCCACCCTGATGCAAATGATCAGGGCGGCGGGAAATTAAAATCTGCTGCTGTTGGCCAATAATAATGGCGGCCACCACATGAATGCGCTTCACGGGTGCAGCAGGCTGTGGTTATGAGCGGTATTCGGCATTGATACGCACGTACTCATAGGTGAGGTCGGTGGTCCAGATAGTTTCAGCGGCCTGACCACGATTCAGCGACACATGAATAGTGATATCTTCCTCGGCCATAGCGCTCTGCCCTGCCTCTTCGGTGTAACTTGCCGCGCGGCCACCGTTTTCAACAATAAGCACGCCATTAAGGCTAACGGTGAGGCGGTTGACATCCAGATTATCGACACCAGCGCGACCAATCGCGGCCAAAATTCGACCCCAGTTAGCGTCAGAGGCCGCGAGCGCGGTTTTGACCAGGGGCGATTCGGCAATGGTGTAACCCACTTTAAGCGCCTCTGGGCCGTCGACGGCGCTATCGACGATCACTGTCACAAATTTTGTTGCGCCTTCGCCGTCGCGAATAATCGCTTGAGCGAGATCGATAAAGACTTTTTCGAGCATGGCCACAAACGACTCGAAATTGCTTTCATCAACGGTGACGCCACTTGCGCCGGTCGCGGCTAAGACGATAGCGTCATTGGTGGAGGTGTCGCTGTCAACGGTGATACGGTTGAACGATTTGTCGGTGGCCATTCGCAGGGCGCGATGGAGCAGTTCGCTATCAACCTCTGCATCGGTGGCGACAAAGCCGAGCATTGTCGCCATATTCGGCTTGATCATGCCCGAACCTTTGGTGATGCCGGTGATGGTGACGGGGCGATCTGCACCGTTGAGCGTAAATTGCAGACTGGCGCCTTTGGCACGGGTATCGGTGGTTAAAATGCCTTTGGCGGCTTCGTCCCAACCGGCTTCATTGAGCTGGGCGACCGATTTTGGAATACCCGCCAATAGACGGTCCATGGGCAGCGATTGGCCAATAACACCGGTTGAAAATGGCAGAACTTGAGCAGCGGAAACACCCTGCAATGCAGCAAGGGCGGCACAGCTCTGTTGGGCATCTGCGAGGCCACTTTCGCCAGTACCGGCGTTGGCATTGCCTGTATTAATTAACAAGTAACGGGTTTTCGCTGCCGCCAAATGCTGCTTGGCGACGGTTACGGGCGCGGCACAAAATGCGTTTAGCGTAAACAGGGCCGCCACAGTGCTCTGCTCACTGAGCTCGATTACCACGAGGTCTTTGCGACCAATTGTCTTGATTCCCGCACTTGCGGTGCCCAATTTAAAACCCGCTACTGGATGCATAACGGGAAAATTATCGCTGCCTGTGGCCATGTTTTCTGTTCCTTTCTCGTTGAGAGATACTGTGTTTTTGCGGCAGTGTTTGTGTACTTATATCTGTCCGTGACACTGCTTGTATTTTTTGCCTGACCCGCAGGGACAGGGATCATTGCGGCCAACTTTCGGGCCCTGACGCAACTGAGGTTGCGGAGCTTGGCCGGTCGCGGCCTCGCCGTCTGCCTCAAGAGAACCCGCTTCGGCATGCTGATATTGGCGCCCCTGCTCTTCGCGACGACGCTGCTCTTCCAGTTTGCGCATATCGTCTTCGCCGGCTATCTGAATATGGCTCAAGAAACGAATAGTTTCATGTTTTATATTGCTCAACAGGGCTTCAAACATGGCAAACGATTCACGTTTGTACTCTTGCTTGGGGTTCTTTTGCGCGTAAGCCCGCAGACCAATACCTTGACGCAGTTGGTCCATATTGGCGAGATGGTCTTTCCACTGATTGTCGAGTACTTGCAGCATTATCTGTCGCTCGACTTCGCGCATTTGCGCGCCCACGGCGGCATAGCGGGTTTGATAATCGGTTTCGATTATGTCTGCAATACGGCTGCGCAACGTCTCTTCATCCAGACGCGTATCTTCCTCTAACCACTGCGCGACGGGCAGCTGAATGGCAAAGTCTGTGGCCAGCGCTTTTTCGAGCCCTTCAATGTCCCATTGCTCTTCCAAACTCTGCGGGGCAATAAAGCTATCGATCACATAATTGACGACATCTTGCCGAACATTGGTGATAACGTCGGAGATATCTTCATCTTCTAGCAGATCATTGCGCTGCTGATACACCACTTGACGCTGGTCGTTGGCGACGTCGTCATACTCCAGCAAATGCTTGCGAATATCAAAGTTGCGGCCTTCCACTTTGCGCTGCGCTTTGACGATGGCGTTGGTCACCATGCGATGCTCGATGGACTCGCCGTGCTCCATACCCATGGAGCGCATCATATTTTTCATGCGATCAGAAGCAAAAAGACGCATTAGCGGATCTTCCAGCGACAGGTAAAAACGTGACACGCCGGGGTCGCCCTGACGACCAGAGCGGCCGCGCAGCTGGTTGTCGATGCGGCGCGATTCGTGGCGCTCGGTGGCGACGATATGCAGGCCGCCCGCCTCAAGAACCTTGGTCTGACGCTCTTTCCAATCTGCACGCAGAGCTTCAATCTCTGCCTCACTGGGGTTATCCAGCGCTTTAATCTCTGCTTCTAAGTTGCCGCCCAAGACAATATCGGTGCCGCGACCAGCCATATTAGTGGCGATGGTGACTGCGCTGGGACGTCCAGCTTCAACAATAATATTGGCCTCGCGCTCATGCTGCTTGGCGTTCAACACATTGTGTTTAATCTTGGCCTTGGTGAGCATCGCTGAGAGCAGCTCGGAGGTTTCAACGGAGGCCGTGCCCACCAGCACTGGCGCGCCTTTGGCGGTGATCTCGACGATATCCTCGATCACGGCTTCAAACTTCTCTTCTTGGGTCAAAAATACGAGGTCATTCAGGTCTTTGCGCAACACCGCAACATTGGTCGGGATAACCACAACTTGGAGACCGTAAATCTGCTGAAACTCATAGGCTTCGGTATCCGCGGTGCCGGTCATGCCAGCGAGCTTGTCGTAGAGACGGAAGTAGTTCTGGAATGTAGTTGAGGCGAGTGTTTGGCTCTCTTGTTGAATATCCAAACCCTCTTTCGCCTCAATCGCTTGATGCAGGCCTTCGGAGAGGCGACGGCCCGGCATGGTGCGGCCTGTGTGCTCGTCAATTAAGACAACTTGTTTTTCCTGAACAATGTACTCAACGTCTTTGTGAAAGAGGTTTTGGGCGCGCAGCGCTGAGTGCACATGATGTAACAGGCCGAGATTGGTGGCTTGATATAGACTGTCCTCTGCCGCAAGTAAGCCCTCACTTATTAAAATATCTTCAACTTTTTGGAAGCCGTCTTCTGTCAACTCAACTTGCCGAGTTTTCTCGTCGACGACGAAATCGCCGGGCTGCTCTTCGGTTTGAGCGCTGAGTTTTAGGGTGAGCGCATTGACGCTGCGGTAGAGCGAGGAACTGTCTTGTGCGGCGCCGGAAATAACCAAAGGCGTTCGCGCTTCGTCGATTAAAATCGAATCCACTTCGTCGATAATGGCAAAGGTGAGCCCGCGCTGTGATTTGTCCGCCATTCGCAGCGCCATATTGTCGCGCAAATAGTCAAAGCCAAATTCGTTGTTGGTGCCATAGGTAATATCAGCTGCATAGGCTTCTCTGCGCGAGCAGGGCTGCAGGCCTTCACCGGTTTCTGTGGTGATAAAGGAGTTGGCTGTCTGACCGCCCTGATAGGACTGAATCACCCCAACTGATAGCCCGAGCGCGTGATACAGCGGCGCCATCCACTGAGCATCGCGGCGCGCGAGGTAGTCGTTGACAGTGATAACGTGCACGCCTTTGCCCGGCAGCGCGTTGAGGTAGGCGGCCAGTGTCGCAACCAGCGTTTTACCCTCCCCGGTGCGCATCTCAGCGATACGACCCTGATGCAGTGTTAAACCACCGATCATTTGCACATCAAAGTGGCGCATACCCATAACGCGCTTGGCAGTTTCACGCACCACGGCAAAGGCTTCCGGGAGTATGTCGTCGAGACTTTTACCGTCTTCCAGCGCTTGGCGCAGGCGCAGTGTTTCTGCCTGCAGAGTAGCGTCGTCAAAACCGCTAAGGCCCTCTTCTAATGCGTTGATTTTAGTGACAACTTTACGCATTTTGCGTATTTCGCGGTCGTTTTTAGTGCCAAAAACTTTTTTAAGTAGATTGCCGAACATGACGTTTTTCCATAAATAAATAACAAGATAGTAGGGGCTTACCTGCTGCAGGTATCCATCGCGGGGGCGTTCGAGGTTTTAATATCGCTTACCGCACGGCGCGTGAAACGCTATTTGTGCATTCAGCGGCTGGTGCTGTGAATATAGCTGGCGGGGTCGACGGTGCGACCGTTTTTGAAGACTTCAAAGTGGACGTGGGGACCTGTCGATCGGCCCGAACTGCCCATGCTGGCGATTTTTTGCCCTTTTTTAACTAGGCTGCCAACCGTGACAAGGTTTTCATCGTTGTGCGCGTAGCGGGTAACAAAACCATCGCTGTGATTGAGCTCGACCATCTTCCCGTAGCCGCTGCGCTTGCCGGCATAGGCGACAACGCCCGAGGCAACAGCAACGACGTCGGAACCGGCCTTACCCGCAAAATCGACGCCTGCGTGCCAGCGTTCGTTGCCGTGGAAAGGATCGGTACGCATGCCGTATTCAGAGGACATCCATCCTTTGCTCACTGGTCGGCCAGCAACGGTTCGCTCTTTGCGAAGCTTTTTGTCTGACATCATGGAGGTAAGAATTTTAAGCTGGGCTTCGCGACTTTCAAGGCGTCCATCGAGTTTGGCAAAGAGGTCGGCGAGGTCGCTCTGTAAATTGAGCTGATCAATTTCGGCAAATGATTGCGCGGTGTCAGGACCACCAATACCGGGCTGAGAGGTGAAGTCAAATTCGCCCTCTTCAAGGCTGGCTATCTGCGTCAGGCGCTCGCCGAGCGCATCAAGTCGCACTAGACGACTGCGCATTTCGGCAAGCTTCATGGTCATCGCCGACAGTGAGCGATTGACTTCACTTCGCCCGGCGTCGAGCTCGCCCTGCTGCACCACAAGTTCGTGTTGCATTTCGTTGATGCTGTTTTCAAAGAGCAATTCCCAACGACCGTCGGCAATTTTGATCCCTAGCATGGTGCCTGCAGCCACCGGAAGCCCCAACAAAAGCACAGACAGCAAGCCTTTCGCCCAGCTGTTTAAGCTGAGCGTGCGGACTTTGTCTGCGTTGTTGCTGATAAGAATAATTTTCACTGCAGTGGCTTACCTGTTGGTCTCTCTTTTTATTAACTGGCTTTCATGTAGTTAATCGGCACATCTTGCGGATTATCAACAAATGTTACAAATTCCCATGCATCGGTATCGGCCAATAATGCTCTCACGGACACATTATTGAGTGCATGACCCGATTTGTGGGCATTAAATTCACCAATAAGGCTATTACCTAACAAATAGAGGTCGCCGATGGCATCTAGAATTTTGTGTTTAACAAATTCGTCATCGTAGCGCAGCCCGTCTTCGTTGAGTATTTCAAATTCGTCGACGACGATGGCATTTTCAAAGCTTCCGCCGCGGGCTAAGCCTACTGAACGGAGGTATTCAAACTCGTGCATAAAGCCGAAAGTACGGGCGCGGCTGACTTCTTTGACAAACGACGTCGTGGAAAAATCGACGCTTGCCGTCAGGGCGCGGTGCTTAAATGCAGGATGATCAAAATCAATTTCAAAGTTGATTTTAAAGCCATCGAAAGGCTTAAAACTGACGACTTTGTCACCTTGTCGAACAGTCACTTCACGTTTTACGCGAATAAATTTTTTGGCGACATCTTGTTCACAGATGCCTGCTGACTGCAGTAAAAAAACGAACGGGCTGGCGCTGCCATCCATAATCGGGACTTCGGGTGCGGAGACATCGACAACAACGTTATCAATGCCCAGCCCAGCAAAGGCCGAGAGCAGGTGTTCGACGGTAGAGACGCGCACATCGCCGTTCATTAACGTGGTTGATAGCGTCGTTTCGCCAACATTTTCAGCAATGGCGTGAATTTCAACGGGAGGATTGAGGTCGGTTCGTCGGAAGACAACACCGGTATCGGGGGCAGCGGGATGCAGCGTTAAATAGACTTTTTCACCCGTGTGGAGGCCCACACCGGTTGCACGTATGACGTTTTTTAACGTGCGTTGCTTGATCATGCCCAGACTTCCCTCTTAAAAATGAAGGAATATTACCAGACATGCCCCTTATCACCAAGATTTTAAATCTGAGGCGAAGGTGATAAGGGGCCGCGTAGATTAATCCGCTTGCTTGCGCAAAAACGCCGGCACATCGAGATAATCAAGCTCTGGATCGGCGTGCAAATCCATCTTGCGCGCTGCTGATTGACCCATACTCTGACCACGTCGTGTCACGGTCGGCTTGACCAATGTGTCGTAGTCAATTTCGCCGCGGGCTGTGCGCGGTGTGTGGTTGCCTGCCACAACGCTCATGGGGCCGCGCTTTTCACCGGCTTCGCGGAGACCTGTGGCAACCACAGTCACGCGCAGCTTGTCAGTGAGGCTTGGATCGAACACGCTACCAACAATCACGGTTGCATCGTCGTCGGAGAAGTCGCGAATAATGTTACCGACATCTTCGAATTCGCCCAGTGTCAGGTCGTAGCCACTGGTGATATTAACCAGAATACCTTTGGCGCCCTGCAAATTAACGTCTTCAAGCAGCGGGCACTTGATGGCCATTTCAGTGGCGACAACTGCGCGATCTTCACCGCTTGCTTCGCCTGTACCCATCATCGCCATGCCCATTTCTGACATGACTGTGCGAACGTCCGCAAAGTCGACGTTGATCAAGCCTTCGAGCAGAATCAAATCGGCAATACCCTGAACAGCGCCGTACAGAACATTGTTGGCTTGTTTAAAGGCATTTAATACCGTCATGTCTTTGCCCAGTACCTGCAGCAGCTTCTCGTTTGGCACGATAATCAAGGAGTCAACGCGCTCTTTTAAGGCGGCGATACCTTGATTGGCGATTTCCATGCGCTTGCGGCCTTCAAAAGCGAATGGACGCGTGACCACACCCACAGTGAGAATGCCCATTTGCTTGGCAACTTCAGCAATTACTGGCGCTGCACCGGTACCGGTACCACCGCCCATGCCTGCTGTAATAAAGACCATATCTGCGCCTTCAATCGCTTGCGCAATACGCTCTTTATCTTCTAGCGCTGCCTGGCGGCCGACTTCTGGATTGGCACCTGCGCCAAGACCTTTGGTCAATGATCCACCCAACTGCAGGATGGTGGCATCGCTTAGATCGTTGAGGGACTGAGCATCGGTGTTAGCGCAAATAAACTGCACGCCTTCGATACTGTTTTCGATCATGTGGCGCACTGCGTTACCGCCACCACCGCCTACCCCGATTACTTTGATATCTGCATTCTTTGGAATGCTGTCTACTAGTTCAAACATAAATTACCCCTTAGTTGCGCCTCACAATTAAAAAAACTTAAGCCGTCGTATCCTGTCGGCCTTTACAAACCACCTTGTATCCAACTTTTAAAACCACTAAACCAGCCTTTGGTCGGCCCTCTCGGAGACTCGCTGAGACTCTCTTTGAGTTGCGCTTGCGCGCCGTAGTGCAGCAGGCCGACACCTGTTGAGTAAATCGGATTATTGACAATGTCCGACAACCCTTTAACGCTGACGGGGGCGCCAATACGAACAGGCATGTGGAAGATCTCCTCTGCCAGTTCAACAACGCCTTCCATCTTTGAACTACCGCCGGTTAATACAATGCCGGCGGCAATTAATTCTTCAAAACCACTGCGTCTGATCTCCGCTTGAATCAGCGTGAACAGCTCGTCGTAGCGCGGTTCAACCACTTCTGCCAGTGCCTGACGGGAGAGGTCTCGGGCTTCGCGCTCACCGACGCTGGGCACCTTGACGGTCTCTTCGGGACGGGCAAGTTTGGCCAGCGCGCAGGCGTATTTAATTTTTAATTCTTCGGCATGGGCTGTCGGTGTGCGCAGCGCCATGGCGATGTCATTGGTCACTTGATCGCCGGCAATTGGAATAACGCCGGTGTAGCGAATGGCGCCTTCGGTGAAGATGGCGATATCGGAGGTGCCACCGCCGATATCGATGAGCGCGACACCGAGCTGCTTTTCGTCTTTCGTCAGCACCGCATAGCTCGAGGCGAGTTGTTCGAGAACGATGTCGTCAACTTCAAGACCGCAGCGGCGAATGCACTTTTTGATATTTTGCGCAGCATTGGCGGCACAGGTGACCAAGTGCACTTTGGCTTCAAGGCGCACGCCCGACATTCCGATGGGTTCGTGAACACCTTCTTGGCTGTCGATAATAAATTCCTGGGGCAGAACGTGCAGGATCTCTTGATCGGCGGGAATGGCTACTGCTCGCGCTGCATCGATCACGCGGTCAACGTCGAGGTCCTGAACTTCACGGTCGCGGATGGCGACGATACCGTGAGAGTTGAGACTGCGAATATGGCTGCCGGCGATACCTGCGTAGACGGAGTGGATTGAGCATCCAGCCATTAACTCAGCTTCTTCAATGGCCCGCTGTATAGAGTTGACGGTGGCCTCAATATTGACCACGACGCCTTTTTTCAGCCCAGACGAGGGATAACTGCCGGTGCCGATAATTTCTAAATCGCCGCGCGCATTGACCGAGCCGACAATAGCAACAATTTTGGAGGTGCCAATGTCCAAGCCAACGATCATTTTTTCTTCATGTGTAGTAGCCATACTTTTTCCTCGCCAGTTCTCTGTCATGCCTGAACAGTGCCTGCTTTCCCTTTTTCTTGAATGTTTTCCTGCGCTGCCATGGTGATGCCGTCTTTCCATGCAACCGCGAGACCGTTGGGGTAGCGCAGGTCGATTGTTTTGATGTTTTTTAGTTGTTGGCTCAGGCCTTCGGCCCAAACACGGTTAAATCGTCGAAGCTTTTCACTTACTTGGTCACGACCGACCACTAGGCGGACACCGGGTGCCGTTTCAATAAACCAGACACCGAGATTGTCGCGGCGCAGCTCAATAATTTTCAGTCCAGTGGGGGCGAGCAGTTCTGCCATCAGCTGATACTTTTCCATCATTTCTCTGGAACTGCCAAACTCGGCGCGCAGCACTGGCAGAGCGCTGAGATTGCTGTTATTGGCAATCAATAGCTCTTCGCCCAATTGGTTGAGGAAGCCCTTTTCACCCCAGCGGGCGATTGGCACTTGCTCAACAACTTCCACTTTCAGCATGGAGGGCCACTGGCGTGACAATCGAACCTCTTCAACCCACGGGTTGGCGCGCAACACGTCGCTCAGATGCTCCAAGTCAACACTGAGAAAGCCACCGTCAACTTCACTGGCAACCAGCTTGGTTAGCTCTGCCGTTTGCAAAAACGTAAAGTTGCCACCGATGGTGACATTGGTCAGGGGCTTATCGATCTCTCGGTAGAGCAAGCTCGAACCGTACGCGACAATGCCAATGACGAGCGCTAGGACGACCCGCGACAGATTGGCCACCAGCGCACCTGCCATAGGACGGGCTTCAGCGGTTGCTGGGCGATTGGCACCACGGCGCTCTTGTCTTGCCATCAGAGGGACGCCTCCAACACTTTCTGAACTAATTGGTTAAAGCTTATTCCGGCTGCTTTTGCTGCCATCGGCACTAGGCTGTGACTGGTCATGCCGGGAGATGTATTGACTTCAAGCAGCTGAAAGCGCCCTTCGGCATCAGCCATCACATCGACGCGACCCCAACCAGTGCAGCCCACGGCGTCAAACGCAGCGAGACAGAGCTGCTGCAGCTGCGCTTCACGGTCTGGAGAGAGTTCGCTGGGGCAGAGGTATTGGGTTTGCTCGGAGAAATATTTCGCCTGATAGTCATAAAACTCAGCATTGGATTCAATACGAATAGAGGGCAAAACCTGTCCGTCAAGAATGGCCACGGTGTACTCGGGGCCGGGCAAGAGTGGCTCTGCAATCACACTGGCGGCGTATTTGGCGGCACCCTGCCACGCAGTCTTTAATTCTTCGGCGGTCTGGGCGCGGCTCATGCCGATACTAGAACCTTCACAAGCGGGTTTAACCATGACTTTGCCGCCCAACTTGGCCAACACAGCCGCCCAGTCGGACTCGCTGTGCAACAGTGCAAAATCTGTGGTTGGCAGCCCTATGCCCTGCCAAAGCTGCTTGCAGCGCATTTTATCCATGGCAAGCGCCGAGGCCATTACGCCACTGCCGGTATAGGGCAGTCCGATGTATTCGAGGGCGCCTTGCAGCGTGCCATCTTCGCCGCCGGGACCATGCAGTGCAATAAAAACACGGTCTAAATTATAACGGGGCAAAACTTGCAGTAAGTCATCAGTTACATCAATTGCCACGACGTCAATACCCAACTCTAAAAGGGCCTTGTGAATCGCTTGCCCACTCATCAGCGATACTTCGCGCTCGGAGGAGCGACCGCCGTAGAGCAAGCCTACGCGACCAAAGGTTTCAATCATGGCAGGGTTGGTTTTGGCGCTCATTGCACTCCCTCCTGCGCGGTTACAGCACCCAGTCCGCCATCGGCGAGCAGTGCGACGAGTTTGTTGACGCTACCGGCACCCTGAGTAATGACCAAGTCATTGTCGCGGACAATCTCGCGCAACAGCTCGGGGACTTCTTCGATGGTTTCGGCATAAATTGGATCAACGGCACCGCGCTGACGGACGCTGCCACAGAGATTTTTACTGGTCGCGCCCGCAATCGGCTCTTCACCGGCGGCGTAAACGGCGAGCACAATCAATACATCGACTTCTGCCAGCACTTTGACAAAGTCTTCATAGAGATCGCGGGTGCGGGTGTAGCGGTGGGGTTGGAAGATCATCACCAATCGTTTATCGGGCCAGCCCGCTCTAACGGCATCAATTGTAGCTTTGAGTTCAGTTGGATGGTGACCATAGTCATCAACCAGCATGGCGTGACCTGAGCTGGCAAGGGGGTAGTCGCCATAAACTTCAAAGCGTCGACCAACACCAGCAAAACTTTTCAAGCCTTCAATAATGGCTCGGTCGGAAATACCTTCGTCACTGGCAACGGCAATAGCTGCGGCAGCGTTGAGCGCATTGTGGCGTCCGGGAATATTCAAGGTAATGTGCAGGGGAGCCATGCCGTCGGGACGGTCAACAACAAAGTGGCACTGGCGCTTTTCGGCGACGAGGTCGCGGATGCGATAGGCGGCATCATCACTAAACCCATAGGTCAACAGCGGTCGTGCTACGGCAACCAATAAATCGCGAATCACAGGATCGTCAACACACATGACCGCCAACCCGTAGAAGGGCAAATTGTGCAGAAACTCAATGTAGGTCTTGGTTAGGCGACTGAAATCGAAGTCATAGGTTTCCATATGATCCGCTTCGATATTGGTAACTACCGCGACCATCGGCTGCAAGTGCAAGAAGGACGCGTCGCTCTCATCCGCTTCCGCAACCAGATAGCGGCTGCCACCGAGCTTGGCATTGGTGCCTGCACTGTTGACGCGACCACCAACCACAAATGTCGGGTCGCGGCCGTCTTCAGCCAAAATGGCGGTAATAAGACTGGTGGTTGTGGTTTTGCCGTGAGTGCCGGCCACCGCGATACCATGACGATAGCGCATCAATTCGGCCAGCATCTCAGCGCGACGGACCACGGGTATGCCCTGCTGGTGCGCCGCGGCGATTTCAGCGTTGGACAGGGTCACGGCAGACGATTTAACCACCACATGTGCGCCGTCAATGTTTTCTGCGCGGTGGCCAATAAAGACATGGGCGCCAGCATCCGTCAGGCGCTTGATCGTTGCGCTCTGATTAATATCCGAACCGGAGATTTCGTAACCCTGGTTTAACAGCACCTCGGCGATACCGCACATGCCACTGCCGCCGATACCGACAAAGTGAATACGGCGGATTCTGCGCATTTCTGGGGGCTGGAAATAAGCAGCGTTATGCACGGGCCACCTCCAGACAGACATCAGCGACGCGACGCGCGGCGCCTGTTTTGGCTAATTCTCTGGCGCGCATAGCCATATCGAGACGCTGGCTGGCACTGTCGCAGAGAGCGGTAATGTGACACGCCAATCCTTCAGCGGTCGTCTCTTTTTGTTGCATCATGAGTGCACAGCCCTGCTCAACCAATAGCTTGCCATTCACAGTTTGGTGATCGTCAATGGCGTGGGGAAATGGAATTAACACAGCGCCGAGACCGGCGCAGGTCAGCTCGGCGACGGTGAGGGCGCCAGCACGACAAATGGCAAAATCAGCCCAGCTGTAGGCTGCAGCCATATCGTCAATAAAGGGCACAACCTCTGCCTTGACACCCGATACCTCATAGCGAGCAGCGGTGGCCTCGCAGTCGGCTTTACCGGTTTGATGCATCACCTCTGGCCGCAGGGCCGGATCGATTAGCGCCAAAGCGTTGGGCACCAGTTGATTAATCGCCACCGCGCCACGGCTACCGCCGAGCACTAAAAGCCGTGCGGGACCATGACGCTTAGCAAAGCGCAGATCAGGGCTGGGGAGATCCTCGATATTCTTGCGCACAGGGTTGCCACACCATTCGCCCTGGCTGAAGACCTTGGGGAAACCCTGCATGACGCGGCGCGCAATCACGGCGACGAGCCGATTGGTGGTGCCTGCCACAGAATTTTGTTCGTGAATAACAACAGGAATGCCCTTCAACCACGCCGCTACTGCGCCGGGGCCTGAGGCGAAACCGCCCATGCCTAACACCACGCTTGGCTGGTAATCAGCGAGCAGTTTCAGTGCTTGTCGAATCGAGCGCCACAGCTGCAGCGGAGCTTTTAACAGCGCCGTCAGACCACGCCCGCGAATACCCTCAATCGTTAAATAATGCAGCGCTATGCCATGGGCAGGCACGAGGTCTGCCTCGATACCGGCGCGTGTGCCCAGCCATGCCACGTCACTGTTTAAGCCTCGCAGCTCATCGGCAACGGCCAGAGCGGGGAATACATGCCCGCCGGTACCACCGGCCATAATCATCACTTTTTTGTGTAAATTAGTTGCCACGACGCACCCTCCTAACCACTTGGGTATCACCGTGTAATTCATGGCCGATGCGCAACACCATACCAATCATGGCGCAGGTCACGAGCAGGCTGCTGCCGCCATAACTGACAAATGGCAGGGTTAGTCCTTTGGTCGGCAGCAATCCCGAGTTAACACCGAGATTGACAAAGGTTTGCCCGCTAATCAGAAAGCCGAAACCAATCAGTAAAAACGCGCCATACCAGTACTCTTGGGCGATGGCTTTTTTACTCAGACGGAAGATTCTTAACACCAGTAACACATAGAGGCTGACCAGGCAGAGCACACCGACAAACCCAAACTCTTCAGCAAAAATAGCGAACACGAAATCTGTGTGTGCTTCGGGCAAATAGAGCATTTTCTGCACGGACTGACCGAGACCGACGCCAAACCATTCCCCACGGCCAAAGGCAATCAGCGACTGCGTTAACTGGTAGCCGGAGTTGAACTGGTCAGACCATGGATCGAGGAATGTCGCAAGGCGCGCCATACGATAAGGCGCCGCCGCCGCAAAGCCGTAGAGCGCCGCCGAACCTACAAACACTAAACCTAGGTAGTGCGTGAGCTTAGTCCCAGCCAAAAACAGCATCACCATAAAGGTACACGTGAGCACAACAATCGAACCAAAATCGGGTTCCATCAACAGCAAAAACAGCGGCACCATGAGCAACCCGAGAGGTTTAGCCCAGTCGCGCCAGTCGTCGCCGAAATTTTCTTTGTATTGCGCAAAGTAGTTCGCCATAAAAACGACCACAGCGACCTTGGCCAGTTCTGACACCTGTAATGTCATCACCCCGAGAGATAGCCAGCGACGGCTGCCGTTCACTGCGCGGCCAATACCGGGAATAAGCACAATCACCAACAGTACAATTGCCAGCAACATCCACAAACGGCTGTAGTCCGACCAGAGTTTTGGCGGGGTGACAAAAGTAACCATCATGGCGCCGAGGGCGATCACTAAATACAGAGCATGTCGCTTCACAAAATAAAATTCGTCAGAGAAGTTGTGCGCGGCATAACTAAATGACGCCGAGGCAACCATCAGCAGACCCACTGACAACAGCGCTAGCACCGCGAGCAGCAAGGGGCGGTCGATATGCCACGCATGCTTGGCGATGCCTGAATAATTGAATGGCATGGTGATATTCATGATGCCACCGCCAACACTTCACGTTTAAAGCTGCGGCCGCGATCTTCAAATCCGCTGAACATGTCGAAGCTGGCACAGGCTGGCGATAGCAACACGATATCGCCCGCTTCCGCCACGGCGCGCGCTCTGGCAACGGCGGCCGACAGTGAGTCAACAAAGGTCACGGGGCGGCTGCCATCAAGGGCCGCAGCGATCTGTGTAGCGTCTTGACCAAAGAGAATGACGTGTTTCACAAAGCGACTCACTGGGGTATTCAGCTCACTGAAATCCTGTCCCTTGCCCTGACCGCCTGCTAACAGAATAAGATGGGCTCTGCCCTCTTCACCGAAGCCATTAATCGCCGCCAGCGTAGCGCCCACATTGGTTCCCTTAGAGTCATCGATATACACCGCCTGGTCGATGGTGGCGACGTATTCGCAGCGATGGGAAAGACCGGTAAATACCTTGAGCGTCTGTAGCATGGCACTCATATCTATGCCCGCAGCATGACCCAGAGCCAATGCCGCCAGCGCGTTAGCGCGGTTGTGACTACCCTTTATGGCAACGTCAGCAGCGGGCATTAGCAGCTCTAAGCCGCGGGCAAGCCAAACCTCGCCCTCTTCTTCAATAACACCAAAACAGTCGAGATCAGGTCGATTTAGGCCAAAGCTGCGCACGGTCACGCCCTGTGACAACAGCGGGTTTGTCAGGGGATCTTGGCGATTGATAATCACCGTGCTCGAGCCGCGATAAATGCGATGTTTTGCCGTGTGGTACTGTTGCAAGTTAGCGTAGCGATCCATATGGTCTGGGCTGATATTCAGCAAGCCAGCGATGGCGCCACGGGTGTCGTTGACCAGTTCCAGCTGAAAACTGGATACCTCAATCACATACAGCTGATGCGCGTCGTCAAGCAAATCGAGCATGGGCGTGCCGAGATTGCCGCCAATACCGACACTCAAACCTGCCGTCTGGGCCATCTCACCCACAAGCTGCGTCACCGTACTTTTGCCATTTGAGCCAGTAATGAGAATCACCGGCGCTTTGGCCTGCGCCAAAAACAGTTCAACGTCGCCCACGAGACGCACACCTTGCTGGCGCGCAACAACCAGTGCAGGCTCGGCAAGAGAAATACCGGGGCTTACCACAACTGTGTCAAAACCCAACAGCAGGTCGTCCGCAAAGGGGCCAACCATCAAGGGCACATCGGGATACTGCTGCTGAACGGTGGCAAGATTGGGTGGCTGCTGGCGGCTGTCGGCAATCACAAATGACTGACCCATGGCCGACAAATAGCGCGCAACCGACAGCCCCGTGGCACCCATGCCAAGGATTGCGGTTGTGCGATTTGTCGCGATCATATCTGTCATTGCTGCATTCAACATGGGTAGTTAAGTAACTCTGTTTATCTAAGCTTCAAGGTTGCCAGTCCCAGCAGGACTAGCACCACGGTAATAATCCAAAAGCGCACGATTACGCGCGGCTCTGGCCAACCTTTTAATTCGTAGTGGTGGTGCAGTGGTGCCATTCTAAAAATGCGTTTGCCGGTTAATTTAAACGAGGCCACCTGCAAAATAACCGAGACCGTCTCAATCACGAACACGCCCCCCATCACGGCCAAAACAATTTCTTGGCGAATAATCACGGCAATGACACCCAGCGCTGCGCCGAGGGCGAGCGAACCCACATCACCCATAAAGACCATGGCGGGATAGGTGTTGAACCAGAGAAATCCAAGGCCAGCGCCACAGAGCGCGCCAGTAAAAATAAGCAGTTCGCCAGCGCCGCTGATAAAGGGAATATGCAAGTACGTGGCGAACTGATAGTTACCGGTGAGATACGCCATCACGCCAAGGGCACCGCCGACCAGCACAGTGGGCAGTATCGCCAAGCCATCGAGACCGTCAGTTAGATTAACTGCGTTGCTGGTGCCAACAATGACAAAATAAGTAAAGAGGATGTACAGCGGCCCAAGATTGATCGCCACATTCTTGAAAAATGGCACGATCAGCGCCAGCTCTTCAGTTGATGATGCCGCATAAAATAGATAAAGCGCCGCCGCCAGACCACAGAGAGACTGCCAAAAATATTTCCACTTTGCGGGCAGACCACGTGGATTTTTCTGAACCACTTTGCGGTAGTCGTCGACCCAGCCAATCAGACCAAAGCTGAAGGTGACACCGAGCACCACCCAGACATACTGGTTCTCAAGATTGGCCCAGAGCAATGTACTGATGAAAATGGCCAGCAAAATAAGTGCGCCACCCATAGTTGGAGTGCCCGCTTTACTTAGATGACTCTGCGGGCCATCACTGCGGATCGCCTGTCCCATCTGCAAACTATTGAGAAGTCTAATCACGCGCGGGCCCAGCACCCAACAGATGACCAGCGCTGTGATCACAGAAAAAATGCCACGCAATGTGAGATATTTCACCACAGAGAAGGGACTGTAGAACTGACTTAAATAATCGGCTAGCCATAACAACATTAGTTTTTCTCCGCCATTAGCATGTCCACTACAAGATCCATTTTTGCACTGCGCGAACCCTTCACCAGAAGAGTGAGCTCGCGGCACTTAGCCTCTTCAACTAGAGGTCTTTTTAATAATTCAGCATCGGCAAAATGCTGGCCGTTAAATACCGCACTGGCAGCCGCACTTAGGCGGCCCACTGTGTAAAGCGCATCGATACCTGCCGCGAGGGCATAGGCGCCAATCTGCTCATGCAGCGCATCCGCATCGGCACCCAGCTCGGCCATATCGCCAAACACCATCACACGACGCCCCGGACTTGCAGCCAGTACGTCGATCGCCGCGCGAACGGAGGCTGGGCTGGCGTTGTAGGTGTCATCAATAATGTGCGCGCCGCTAGGCAGCGTTTTGACTTCGAGTCGGCGAGCGGGCGCGCGAACTGCTTCCAGCCCAGCAATAATCTGTTGCAACGTAGCACCTGCAGCAATTGCGCAGGCGCTGGCGGCGAGGGCATTGCTGACGGCATGGCGCCCGGGAATGGTCAAGCTAACAGAGCCCTGCCCCACAGGCGTGTGCAAGACAAAGTTGCAGCAGCCATTGGCTAACACATGCACTTCGCTGGCACTCACGTCGGCGTCGGCTGTTTCAGCAGAGAACGTCACACAGGGCTTATCACCAATAAGTGCTCGCCACTGCTCGAGCCAAAGCTGGTCGATATTGAGTACCGCGATACCCTCATCGCTGAGACCGGCATAGATTTCGCCCTTGGCTGCAGCAATGCCTTCAACACTGCCAAATCCTTCAAGATGGGCTTGCTGAACATTGTTTATTAGAGCGATGTGCGGTTTGGCGATTGAGCACAGATATTCAATTTCACCCGGCCCGCTGGCACCCATTTCAATCACAGCAAAATCTGTATTTCCTTCCATGGCAAGAAAGGTGAGAGGTACACCAACGTGGTTGTTGAAGTTGCCTTTGGTCGCGTGAACTGAGCCGCAACAGACAAAAATGGAGGCGACCATCTCTTTGACGGAGGTTTTGCCCGTGCTGCCAGTAATGGCAACCACGACGCCGCTGTATTGCTCACGCTGCAACAGGGCTAGCTGACCGAGGGCAACCGTGGTGTCGGGCACCACCCACTGCGGTAGTGGGAGGCTTTTATCCGCGGTGGATACCACCAGCCCGCAGGCTTTATCGGCGACCTGATAGAGGAAGTCATGAGCATCCAAGCGCTCGCCGATGAGGGCGACGAAGAGATCGCCGTACTCAGTTTTACGGCTGTCGATTGCGACGGTCGAAAACATGCAATCAGGATTTAACAGGGTGCCGCCGAAGCGAATCGCAGCGTCAGATAACCGCATTTCGCAAATCACAGCGCACCTCCCTGACGCTGGCGCAGGGCCAGTCGAGCTTCTACTTGATCGCTAAAGGGCAGGCGGTTGCTGCCAATAATTTGATAGTCTTCATGCCCTTTGCCGGCAATTAATACAACATCATCAGGTTGCGCCTGTTTGATGGCGATGCGAATTGCATCCCTGCGATCCGCCACCGCGAGAACATCGCGGGTGATGCCCAGAAGAATCTGATCAATAATTTGTTGTGGGGATTCACTGCGAGGATTGTCGCTGGTCACCACCACGCGGTCAGCGCGGTGCTCGGCAATAGAGCCCATCTCGGCGCGCTTACCGGTATCGCGATCACCACCGCAGCCAAACACGACCCAAAGCTCGCCGCGACAGTGAATACGCAGGGCTTGCAAGGCTTTTTCCAGCGCATCGGGCGTGTGCGCATAGTCAACCACCACGGCCGGCTTAACGCTTGGGTCCACCAGCTCCATGCGCCCGTTGACCGCTTTCAATTGAGTCACTGCCTGTAAAATTCTGTTCAATTCAAAACCCTGCGAACCCGCCGCAGCGACAACAGCCAATAGATTTTCCAGATTAAATTTACCCAGCAGCGATGATTGTAAATGGCCTGATCCCCAAGGCGTGACGATATGAGCACTAATTCCTGAAGCACTTAAGTTGAGCGCCTCACAATGCACCTCTGCGCTATGGTTTTCGATACTGTAGCCAACGCTATGAACCAGCGAATCAAGGTTGGCCAGGATCAATCGCCCGACTCTATCGTCCACATTGATCACTGCATGTTTGAGCCCCGCCATGGCAAACAGGCGGGCCTTGGCTGCTGCGTACTCGGTTAGATCACCGTGATAGTCGAGATGATCGCGACTCAGATTGGTGAAAATGGCGGTATCTATCTGCAGCCCAGCGACACGGCGCTGCACCAGACTGTGGGAAGAGACCTCAATGGCTGCGCGTTTGGCACCACTGCTCGCCATATCTGCCAGTATGCGCTGCATAGAGATGGCGTCGGGGGTAGTGAGACCGGTGGCAGTTACCGCCGCGTCTTTGCCGGCGCGGGAATCAACAACGCCATAACCCAAAGTGCCGACAAACCCGGCGGGCTCGCCAAGCAGATCAAAGAGCTGCGATAAAAGCTGTGAACAGGTAGTTTTGCCGTTGGTGCCCGTAATAGCTGTGACCGCTATCTGCCGCGATGGGTGACCATAAAAAGCGCCGGCAATATCAGAAATATACTCAGATAAATTATTGACCGGTACTAGGGGCACCGCGTGCTTGTGAGAAAAGCTGGGAGCCTGGCTCTCCTCAACCAATACCGCCACAGCGCCGCGAGCAATGGCCTGTTCAATAAAGTGACTACCATCGGTCGTGTGTCCTTTAACCGCAACAAACAGGTCGCCAGGCTGCACCAGACGACTATCGATAGCGATACCACCAACAGCAATCACGGGGCATTCCGTAGCATTGGCAGAGCCCACCCTGATATCGGCGAGTAAGTCAGAAAGTAGTACCGCTGGGCGCTGAGAGAGACTGGTCATCATAAGCCTCCCCGCTTGGCCACTAAGGGTCGTGCGAATCCAATATCGCGCTCACGGTCGAGCTGGTCAGGGGGCACTTGCAACAGACGCAGCGCACTGCCAGTCACTTCAGAAAACACCGGTGCCGCCACCAAGCCGCCGAAATAATCACCGATACCCGGCTCATCAATAACCACGATGGTCACAATGCGCGGTTGGTCAACGGGTGACAGTCCCGCAAAAATAGACATATAACGATGTTGATCGTAGCCGCCTGTGGCTGCCACTTTGTGCAATGTGCCGGTCTTGCCGCCGACAGAGTAGCCATCAATCATGGCGCGCTTACCGGTGCCTTGATCGCTGGCCGCAGTTTCCAACATTGTACGAATCAAACCGGTTAGTTTGGGGTCGATCACAGCAACGCTCTCGGGCGCGCCGTCGAGCGCAACCATGCTCACTTCCTTGCGAAAACCGTCATTGGCCAATATCGAGTAAGCCCTTGCGAGTTGAAGTGCGGAGGCACTAATACCGTAGCCGAACGAGAAAGTCGCCTGAGTGACAGGATCCCACTTGCGATAACCGGGCAAGCTGCCAGAGGTTTCGCCGGGGAAGCCGCTGCCAATGCTCTCACCAAAACCCATGCGCTCAAACAGCTCGCGGGTGGTGTCCGGATTGAGCTGCAGTGCAAGCTTTGTGGTGCCGACTTGGCTGGACTTAGTCAAAATACCCGCAAGATCGAGGCTGCCATAATCGTGCGGGTCAACAAAGGTTTTATAGGACACTTTAATGCGGCCAGGACTGGTGTTAATCACCGATTCCGGCTTAAATTTTCCGCTCTCCAAGGCTGCCAGCAGGGTAAACGGTTTCACCGTTGAGCCCGGCTCCATCATGTCAGTAACAGCGCGATTGCGGATAGCGTCGAGCTTTACATTGGTGCGGTCATTAGGGTTAAACGAGGGCTGGTTAGCCATCGCCAACACTTCGCCAGTCTGCACATCTAACACGATCACCGAGCCAGATTTCGCGCGGTGTTTTTTCACCGCCGCCTTCAACGAGCGATACGCCGCATACTGCACACGCAAGTCAATACTCAAACGCACGGCATTGCCGGGGCTTGCAGGCTTTACTAGAGAAATATCTTTAATCACTCGACCGGTGAGATCTTTTACCACTTTTTTGGCGCCAGACTCGCCTGTCAGCACTGCATTGTAGGCGAGCTCCATACCCTCTTGGCCATCGTCGTTAATGTCGGTAAAGCCCACCAACTGCGCGGTAACTTCGCCTGCGGGGTAAAAACGCTTGTACTCTTGACGCCCAAACACGCCAGGAATACGCAGATCAAGAATTCGCTCTGCTTGCGCAGAGGGCAACTGGCGTTCGAGGTACATAAAGGATTTATTGCGGTAGCGTTTAAAGCGGCCTTCCAACTGAGCAACAGAAATATTCATCGCCTTGGCCAAGCGCGCGATATGCTCTGGCGTGGCTAACTCCTGCACCCGCTGGGGGTTGGCGATCAGGGTGGTTACGGGCGTGCTGACAGCGAGTGGCTCGCCATTTCGGTCGGTAATCAAGCCGCGGTGGGCTGGAATGGTTTCAGTGCGAATAGACCGCGCATCACCTTGAGTCTGCAGAAAATCAGCACCGTACTCTTCACTGGGCATAATTTGCAATTGAGCAATTTTCGCCAAAACCGCCAAAGGCAGCAGAGCCAAGATCAGCATTACAAAATAGTAACGCCAGCGCGGTATCATTCTTTTTACCGAGTTCTTGGCCACGTTATTGCTTCACCATAATGATGTCTTCGGGCTGTGGGCTGTGCATTTTCAGCTTGTCAGCAGCCATACTTTCTATCCGCTGCAATGACCCCCAAGCACTCTCTTCCAACAAGTACTTGCCATAGGCCACCTGCAACTGATTTTTCTCCCGCTCAAGAGCGGTCAACTGGTCATACTTTTGCCGGCAAAGATGGCTGACAAAGGCAACAGCCAATGCGCTGATCAGGACCAACATCCAAAGCACTGCAATCTGCCATGAGGACGACTGTCGCTGCATGGCACTCACGCAACACGCTCAGCGATTCGCATTACGGCACTGCGCGAGCGAACGTTATCGTCAACTTCCGAGTCATTCGGCATGACCGCCTTGCCAATCTTTTTTAACCTTACGCCGCGCTCAACATCGCGCACCGGCAAATTTCGTGGCAACTGTATGCCGCGCTCTTGATCGCGGATAAAGCGCTTAACCTGACGATCTTCCAAGGAGTGAAAACTAATCACTACCAAGCGACCGCCGACCTGCAATAAATCAATCACCTGCTTGAGCAGTGCATTTAAGTCGTCCAACTCGCGATTGATGAAAATGCGAATCGCCTGAAATGCCTTGGTCGCAGGATGTCTGCCGCGCTCCCACGCTGGGTGCGCCTCAGATAAAATTTTGGCCAACTGAACCGTACGTGT
>OBNN01000031.1_pt1 | contig 27994 bp, 23 predicted proteins | sample 1470811 | NCBI WGS metagenome assembly OBNN01 (sample SAMEA3275570, study PRJEB22092) | marine metagenome | biome: Estuarine Biome; feature: Surface Water; material: Coastal water | collected 2014-06-21T11:15:00+00 | depth 1 m
CGATCTGAACATAATTTTCCCTATAAAAAACTTAAAGAAGTTTTAATTGATATGATATTTAATGAATTTTTTTACTTTGGCTACGAGAGGACTTCTTACTACTGGTCACAGGTCTGCAGTGACGAAAGACACTCTGCTGAAACGTTAAAGAAATAACAGTAACGACAGATTTGCACGAAAGTACAATTTTGGATACCACTGCAGGGTAACACAGATAGCAGACATAAGACTAATTTGATGCTTATATGCCGCAATAATAAGCTAAATAGGAAATGTTATTTATCTATTTACCGATTATCGCATAATAAGATAAAGCCTTTTAAATGAAAAAACCTCAGGCAATAACTGAGGTTTTTTCATTTAATATTGAATAGACTGTAGGTGTAAGTTAATTCTTTCCGGCAATAGCCTGCAAAAGCACATACCAATGGGCGACGTTGTCATAGAAGCTTTCAACCATTACGCGCTCATTTAATCCATGAGCATAGCTATCACTATCCTTCCCATAAAAACCATCAACACCGTAGCTTGGAATACCTGCGGCGCGGAAATGCATACCATCAGTGCCGCCAGACGACATACTTGGAACTATTTCAAGACCTGGATATTTTATGTCTATGGCTTTTTGAAGTGCTGCCAAGACGTCACTGCGCATAGGAGAAGCGTCGCTTTCAGTGGCTTCATCTAACATGACAAACTCAATGGCAGAATTGTCCACCACGCGCTTGAGTTCAGCGACGGTGTTTTCTAAGCCGACCCCTGGGAATATTCGGCAATTCACCGTTGCTGTAGCCGACTGTGGCAGGGCATTCTCAGCATGGCCAGCGCGCAACATGGTCGCAACGCAAGTCGTTCCCAACGTACCGACAATACTGCTGTTAGCGCGCAGAATTTTAATCGCCTCCACGTCCGCGGGATTGCGTGCAAAGGTGCGCATAGCGTCACCCACCTGTCCTTCTGTCCGCAGTCCCGTGCTCTTGAAATACGCAAGTGTTAGATCGTTGTGCATCACCGGAAATTTGTAGTCTTCAATTTTTGTTAAAGCCCGAGCGAGTTCATAAATCGCATTGTCATCCCGCGGCATGCTACTGTGCCCACCGGGATTGCGCACGACCAGGTCCCAGGTAACATAGGTTTTTTCGGCTGCTTGAAGGTCAAAACTTGCGGGCGCACCGCCCGACTCAGGGAGAGTTGCACCACCGGCATCTGCGTTTAATACGAACTCGCTGTCGGTCAATTCGCGAAATTCCTTTACCAGCGCTTTAGTGCTTGCCATGGAGGTTTCTTCGTCACCAGAAAACGCAATAATAAGATCACGTCCGGGAACCCATCCCTCAGCCTTAAGCCTTAAAAAGCCAGCGGACACCGCAGTCATACCGAGTTTGTTATCAACGGTCCCACGACCAAAATAGTACCCATCCTCTTCAATCAACTTAAACGGATCGCGCTCCCAATCTTCTCGAAGAGCATCCACAACATCCATGTGCGCAGAAATACTTATCGGCTTTTTTCCGAGCGACCCATCTCCTCGATAGCGCACAACTAATGCAGCAGTGCCAGCAACTTCTAACACATGAATATCAGCTTTTGGAAACCCTCCCTTTTCGAATTCAGCGGCCAAATAGCGCGCGAGCGTCGGCACTAAGCGCTGACCCTCAGCGGTTCGCATTTCAACCGAGGTCTTAAATATTTCAAAGGCTTTTTCACCGAATGGCATTGTTCTGTCTGCAGCAAACAGAGGGCCTGCCTGTGCGATACACAAACACACCGCAGCTAAGAGGTTGAAGTATTTATTTTTCATGGATGCACTCTTTTTATTTTAATTGACGTTTTCTAACCATCTAATTTTACACAGGCATCATTATCTTGATACCGGCACGGTTACATCTCAGCGCATTACCGATTGCGCCCGAGAGCATCATGGCTGGTGACCCAATCACCGGCCAGCACTGCGCTCATCAATGAAATTTCGCCAGCTAGCACAGTCGCACCAATAATTTCAGCTAACTTATGCACTTTACCCGCGCCGCTGCAACCCAACAGTTCAAGGCATTCTTTCTGAGTCGGCAGGCCAGTACCACCACCAAATGTTGCAATAATGAGCGAGGGAATAGTGATCGACAGATAATAGTCGCCATTATCAGTGAGATCTGCATAGACAATCGCAGCAGATGATTCAGCAACATTGGCCACATCTTGGCCAGTGGCGATAAAAAGCGCGGTGATACCATTTGCAGAGTGTGCGCCAGTGTTATTTGAGCCCGCCATAAACGCCCCGACCTGACTAATGGCCCGAGCCTTGTAGAGGGCTTCGGCAGAAATATTCATTGTGCTTTGCAGCAGCGCGCTGGGAATGGTGACCTCAGCAATAACACGTTTACCCCTTGTATGCAGCGTATTCAGCTGGGAGTGTTTTTTATCGGTGTCCATCGCGCCGGATAACATGTAACGATTAATGCCGGGATAATTAGCCACTATCCACTCGCAGGCGACAAAGGTCGCTTTGCCGACCATATTCTGACCTGCAGCGTCGCCGGTCGTATAATTAAACCGCAGATAGCGCATTCGAGCGGCGGCATACTGTTCAATATTGCGCAGTTTACCAATAGAGGTCGATGACTCAGCCTGCGCAGCGATCTGAGCAAAATTAGCCTCAACCCAAAGGCCAAAAGCTCGCGCCTGTCGTGCATCATCAAAGACAAATACCGGCGCTCGCTGCATGGCGTCGTCAACCACCGTTACCGTGGCACCACCAGACTCACTCAGCAAGCGCGCGCCGCGATTGTAACTCGCCACCAAGGTGCCCTCTGACGTCGCCATAGGCACGTAAAAATCCCCTGAAGCGTGCTCGCCGTTGACCCTCAGCGGGCCGACTAAGCCCATGGGCACTTGAGCTACGCCAATAAAATTTTCAATATTCCCCGCTGTTTGCGCTGGATCGACGGAATAATGGGCGACATGCTTGAGTGTTACACCGGTTTGGTCAGCGACAAACTCACGACGCTTTGCAGCTGGCGCTTCGGCGTAGTCATTGATGGGATCACGTGGAATTCGGTTGGACATAGAAGCTCGCTTATTTTTATTCTTTTAGTATTTGCAGAGTATATGTCGTAATCTCTAGAAAGATAAATAGCCGGCCCGAATAATCAAAAATTAGCCCTATCTGTGCATGATTCATGCACAACAGCGAGGTTATTTACGCGAAGCCTCTAGCCATTTCTCAAACTCGTCTGCAGGCACTGGCTTGCTAAATAAATAGCCCTGAAATAATTCGCAGCCGAGACCTTCAAGAAATTCGTATTGCAGCTTAGATTCAACGCCCTCTGCCACAAACTGCATACCCAAACTTTTTGCCATCGCGACTATGGTTTTAACAATAATGCTGTCGCCTGGGGTGAGACCAATATTGCGAATAAAAGATTGATCAATTTTAAGCTGTGACAAGGGCAACTTGGTAAGATAGGACAGAGACGAGTACCCAGTGCCAAAATCATCCAACGAGAATTGCACCCCTGCTTTCTTCAGACGATTCATTTTTACAATCGTGTCTTTCATATTATCGACAATCAGCGTTTCGGTTATTTCTAACTTTAATAAAGCGGGCGCTATCTTAGCGGCAGATATACTCGACACAACCTGTTCAACAAAATCTGCCTGCTGGAATTGTCGCGGACTGATATTTACAGCAACGAAGATACCTGCGGTGCGAGGGTTCTTTTGCCACAGAGCAATTTGCTGGCACGCACGATCTATAACCCAGCGACCAATCTTCAAAATAAGATCTGTTTTTTCTGCAAGCAAAATAAAGTCCGACGGCGGAACAATACCTAGCGCTGGATGTTTCCAACGAATTAGGGCCTCAGCCCCTACCACCCTGCGCTGACTATCTACCTGACCTTGGTAAAATAACTCAAACTGATTTTTCTCACAGGCTGTGTGTAACGCATTTTCGAGCTTCGCATTGCGCGTCACTGTCGCCTGCATTTCTGGATCAAAAAAGGCCACCGTATTACGCCCCGATTTCTTCGCTTGATACATGGCAATATCAGCTTGCTTCAGCAAGTCGTGCATCTTTGCGGTCTGACTTTGAATCAGCGTAGCGCCTATACTGGCGCTGCTAAAAATGGCGGAGCCCTGAATTCGGTAGGGCTGAGAGAGCGCGAACAGAATTTTCTCAGCGACAGCCTGAGTCTGCGCTGGCACATCGAACTCATAGCCCGTTAGGCTGGTTAAGACAACCACAAACTCATCACCGCCGATGCGCGCAATGGTGTCCTCATGGCGCAAAATATTTCGCAGTCGCTGAGCCACCTGCCGCAAGAGTAAATCACCAAAATCATGCCCTCGTGCATCGTTAATATCTTTAAAATTATCAAGATCGATAAACAGCAGCGCTGCCTCATGATTTTCCCGCCAACTGCCCGCTTTTACCTGTGACAATCTATCGAGTAAGAGACGTCGATTTGGCAATCCCGTCAGAGGATCGAAAAAAGCGAGGTTGTGAATTTCACCGGCGTCTCTTTTTTTGCCGGTGATGTCATTACAGGCTAAAACATAGTTGCGAACATGATCGTTGAGGCCTTTAAATGCGGTTATTCTCACATTGAGCTCTATAGGGCGGCCATTATGAGTTTCCTCGGAGACCTCACCTTCCCATAGTCCATCTTTTTCCACCTGCGCCCAAACATCACGGTAAAAATCAGGTGACTGTTTGTTATGGCGCAAAAGGTGCAGCGGCATACCAATAACATCCTCAGTGCTGCAGTGCATAATATCCAGATAACCCTGATTGACGCGCAATACTTTTGTATCTCTGTCGGTAATGATCAACCCTTCTTTCACATCAAAGGTTAGTGCCGATAATCGCTGTTCTTCCAAATGTCGATTGCGCTCGGTTAAATCGCGAATAAAGCAGGTGAAAAAATTGACTCCTCGACGCTGTAAAGCGCTAACCGCCACTTCGATTGGAATGCGTTTGCTGTCTGCGCGCGTTACTTTAATTTCAAAGCGACGATTTTTGACGGCGTTTATACCGTTTTTTAAAAACTGCAACATGCCCTCGCGCACCGGCTCATGGAAATGCTTATCGACGAGAAGTTCAAGCACATCGCGACCCTCCACGTCCTGCGCGGTATAGCCAAATAGCTTTTCCGCCGCAGGATTCCAATAGACCACACGGCCTTCTTTATCTACGCTGATCACGGCATCCAACGCCACATCTAAAATTTGGCGGGAGAGCATTTCAGACTCAATCTGCATATTCACAGCATCGCCCAGAGAGATAATGCTTTGCTCTATTTCAACTTCGAGCCGACAATTTTTCGCCGCGAGAAAGGATTCCGTTTTTGCCAGTGCAATAACACGGTAACGAAGCTCTATATGCTTCATCGCCATACGCGCCAAAATATCGAGAATTTTTCGCTGTGCATCGCTCAGCAGGCGTGGAGAGTAGTCGAGCACACAGAGGGTGCCGATAGCACTGCCATTGGCTGCCACCAAGGGCACTCCGGCATAAAAGCGGAACTGAGGATCATCGGACACCAAAGGGTTGTCATGAAAACGCTCATCGAGCAGCGTGTCGGGGACTTCCATGATGGTGTCAGGCGCTAAAATAGCATGCGCACAAAAGGCCGTATCGCGGTCTGATTCGTGGATATCAAGCCCTACCTTAGACTTAAACCACTGGCGCTTCTCGTCAACCAACGATATTAGCGCTACGGGCATACCGAGCACTTCCGCGGCTAACGCAGTTATCTCATCGAATTCGACTTCGGGCTCAGTATCGAGTAATTCAAAGTCTCGTAAACTCTTGAGCCTGCTGTATTCGTCGTCCGCTAACAGAGCCTTAATCATTGTGATGTTATCGAGCTAGAGTCCACTCTATCCATTGAGGAAAGGAACACAGCCCATAAAAAAAGAATCCCCCTAGTCATAAACGTCGCTCCATGCGCTTTTGGTAAAAATAATCCCTATTTGGAGCAAGTTGTTCAACTCTACGTTAGCTTGCCCCTCCTGTTGGTCTAATCTTTTAGCATTTTGCCAAAAACATCAAGGCCGATATCGAAAACTGCAATCGGGTTAGCATGAGTCACAGAATCAAGTAAAAAGCACAAAAAAAGCCCCCAGTCACAAGCCAACTGCGGGCCTACATCTGAGGGCTGGACTGGGGCGCAAGCCTGCGCCGCCGGAACGCTTAATTTGGGAAAAGGCGTGTTACATACGAATATACAGGTGCGTCACCTGAACGCCCTCTTCCTCAAAAGTCTGCTTTAAATGATCTAGATCAAGTAATTCAGTCACCATTTTCTGCTCAGAACCCACATAGCCCTCAACAGAGCCTCCACGTCCGGTTTCGATAACTAAACCTGACGCAGAGATATCCAGAGATCCAAAGCCATAGGATGGAGTAGGTTGCCCATCAATAGATTGATTTTGGAAGAAAATATAATGCCGCCCGCCGATTAGCTTCATCTGAGAAAAATTGTCTGACTCCGCTGCTGCACTGCCATTAATCTCTCTCGCTTCAAGCCTCCAAAGACCATCAAACGCTGATGTCTCACTAGAGAGACGCGTCCACACCTCATCGAGATCATAGTCACCCTCTGGCGAAGGCATGCCCTTGATGCTCTGCGTGTACCCATTTTCAGTGGCGGCAACAGCCAGCTCAAAGCGATAGCCTTCAACAGGGCCATCTTGATTGGCAATAGGCGTTTCAATCAACACACCATTTGACCACTCTGCATAGCCCGCGCCCGCATCGACCTTGTTGGTCAAATCATTAAAAAATGCAAACATAAAGCGATTGCCGCTGTAAATTTTCATTTGATCGCGATAGTAACTATTGGCTTCACCCTGCTTAGTGACAATCACGCTCTCCAAAGAGTAGGCACCGTCGGCAACAACCGCTGTTGTATCGACATTGGCGTCGGTCGCTGCCACCGACGCAGGCTCTGACGCAGCCCCTGACGCATCGTCATCCATAGCGCACCCGGCAAACAAGCTAGCCAACATGATTGATATCAAGACTTTAAACTGCATTTGCTCACTCCCCATATAAAATCTGTTTTTTTAAACCGATCTGTGTTTTAACTGACCTGTGTTTAAATGACCCGTTAAAACGATCAATGTCGCTTTCATTCTAACCTAGCAGCTCTTCCTGCGCGTTTAGCCCGCTAGATATATTCACGCCCCAATGCTACTACAGCAACCGAGGAAAGCCCACAGAAAATCTACAGATCTATTCACTACCGCATACATCAGCTGCCAGGCTATGCCAGAGCGAACTTACGTTAAAAGCAGGTTAGAATGGGCCTCTCAACACCACCTCAAGCAAAACGTATAAGGGAGTAACATCCATGAGTATTGAACTGGAAGCGGCCGCCTTTCGACGGCTACTCAAGCATTTAGACGACAACAAAGACGTGCAAAATATTGACCTAATGATCCTAGCGGGATTTTGTCGCAACTGCCTCAGCAAATGGTATCGCACAGCGGCCGAAGAGCGTGGAATTCCCTTAAGCGACGAGCAGGCCCGCGAGGTGATTTACGGCATGCCTTACAGCGAATGGAAGGCCAAGCACCAAGCCCCCGCCAGCGACGCGCAGCTCAGTGCCCTTGCGGCAAGACAGGCCTAGTTATTACTCACCGACGAGGTGGTAGCCGGGGGTTGACTCAGACAATGCCACTTCTTCCGCGCTCATCGCCTCGCCAATACCCTCGAACAGCGCAGACGACAGATAGCGTTCGCCGGTGTCCGGGAGCATGCACAAAATCACCGAGCCCGGCGCTGCTTTTGCTGCAACTTGCAGAGCGACAGAGAAGGACGCACCCCCAGAAATACCCGTAAAAATACCCTCTTTTTGCGCAAGCAACCGAGATGCCTTTATGCCCTCTTGTCCGTCAATCGGGACAAGCTGGTCATACTGTTTTGCGTCAATCCCCTGTTGCAGTACCTTGGGAATAAAATCTGGCGTCCAACCCTGAATCAAATGCGGCTGAAACGCGGGGTGGCTTGCCGTAGGTGAGCCATCGGCAGCGCGCCCCTGCACCTGCCCGCTCTCGATCAGCTGAGCATTTAAGGGCTCGCTGAGCACAATCTGAGTCTCCGGACGCTCTCTGCGCAACACCTGCGCCACACCGGAAAATGTGCCGCCGGTGCCGTAACCGGTCACCCAGTAATCCAGGCGGCTGTCTTTGAAGTCAGCCAAAATTTCTCGCGCGGTGGTGTTGGCATGGATTTTCGCATTGGCCTCTGTCTCAAACTGTCGAGCGAAGAACCAGCCATTGGCATCGGCCAATTCTACCGCTTTGCGATAACAGCCCATCGCCTTGTCTGCTTTTGGTGTAAGAATCACTTTTGCGCCTAAAAAACGCATTAGCTTGCGCCGCTCTATCGAGACGCTGGTCGGCATTGTCGCGACAAAAGGGTATCCCTTAGCCGCACAGACCATGGCCAAACCGACACCCGTATTCCCACTGGTTGCCTCGATCACTGTTTGACCGGGCTTCAATGCACCACTGGCCTCAGCCTCTTCAATAATACTGATGGCGAGGCGATCCTTAACCGATCCCCCCGGATTAAAAAACTCCGCCTTCACATAAAGCTCAACATGTGCCGGTGCGAGGGTATTGATCCTGACACAGGGCGTGTCACCAATGGTATCTAATATGCTGCTATACAACTGGCCTCGGCCTTGGGTGGCTCTCGATAACGTGGTCATCTGGGTAGTCTCCGTCAATGATGTCGTGTAAGGCCAAAGTATAGCCTGACTTTCTCTCTATGACTCAAGAACGCTTGTACTGCGTTGGACAATAACCGCGACTTACCTCGGGCGAGCGCAATTGCAAATGCTTAGTCTTGCGCCCAGAGACGCGCTCACGCCATAGGCGAAACGAACGCCCCTTAAGCTCACTGCGCATCAACAAAATAACCCCTGACTCATTGAGCCCAAAGATCTGCTCAATCGCTTCAAAGGGTGTGCGGTCTTCCCACGCCATTTCAACAATGCGCGACACTTCGCTGGCAGTAAGCTGTCCTTGAGGCGGCAGTATCGTCGGTACAGGGGGCTGATAGGTGTTCATGGCAGAAATTCCGTCACTTTTAATCATTGTGATACGCAACAGCGCCGCAATCCGATGAGTCACTGGGGTGTTACATTTTTGCGCCGAGTCATGTAGAGTCTCGCCTAATTATAATTTTTAACCCAACACTAGTAGCCAACTATGACCCAGCAACACAGCATCAACATTGATTCAAAAAAACTCTTTAACTTAGGCGCCAACATGATGGTCGCCGGTTTTGTTAACCAAACCCCAGAGAACGCCAAAAAGCTCTTCAAAGACCTCAAGCAAGGCGATGCCTTGCGCACCGGAGAACTCAGCGCGCAAAACAGCGGTTTTAAGATCCCTGTTAAACTGCAGCTCGACCGCAGCGAGTACCGAGGCCAATTTAATTTCCCCAATTTCGAGTTGTCGCTGAAAGCCATGCTGCAAAAGTTCCAAACCGAAGTACGCAAAGACAAAGAGCTGAAAGAACTGCGCACGTTAACCAATGAGACCACTGGCGGTATTCTGTTTAATCTGCCCAGCGGCATTGAAATTAATGGTAACGTCAATGTTTTGATGATGGCCGTCGAACCAATGGCCGACTGTATCGTGATTAAACTAATGTTTGTCAATCCGGACCAATTCGCCGTTTAACAGACGCACACAGAAGGCGCCGCCCGTGAGTAGCCATCTACTGGAATTCAGCACAGAGCTTGCAGCCATCATGCCGGAAATCGGCAGTGAGCGGCTGCCCTCGCTACTAGTCCGCATGCTGAAAAGTCTGGTGCCTTTTGATAACGCCGTTATTCTGCACTACCGACATGGCGACGCACCACTCATCCACTACAACGATATTCCTCCGCTGCAGCATGAAAAACAGATTGATTTTTTTGTCAACGGCGCCTTCTTGCTTGACCCCTTTTATCGTGCAGCCGTAGACACCAATCTCTCCGGCTTGCATCGACTATCAGAGTTAGCCCCCGAAGGGTTTGAAAAAACCGAGTACTATCGCAGCTACTTTAAGTACACCGAGATTAAAGATGAGGTGGGCTTTATTATCCATCTATCGGCAACCCAATTTATCAATATATCAATGGGCCGCCTAACCTTTGCACAGCGCTTTAATCGCACGCATATTAGTATTTTCCAAGGCATCGCGCCGGTTATCGAAACCCTGTGCAAATTGCAGTGGGGCGCAGAAGCGAGCGCCAATCAGCCACAAGAAAACAAGTTACCCAGTCAGTTAGACAGCGCACTAAAGCACTTTGGCACCGCCTATCTCACAGAGAGAGAAACCCAAGTGGTGCAACTCTTTTTACATGGGCACTCAACAAAATCAATCGCCGAGCGCCTTGGCATTTCACCCGAAACGGTCAAACTTCACCGAAAAAACAGCTACGCCAAGTTAGATGTCTCTTCCCAAGCGGAACTGTTTTATCTGTTTATCGACTCACTCGCCAGTTTGACCAGTTACTCTGGCGGCGACCCGCTAGTGGGTTATTTATAACGCCGCTCGCGGGCGGCGTCACAAACATATCTCAACCACCACTCAACCACCACCAACCCACTATTCAAATACCACTCTGCCATCCTTAAGGTCGCCCTGAATCTGCGCGCCGAGAGAAAACTTGCCCGACAAGATATGCTCTGCCAAGGGATTTTCAATCAGCCGCTGAATCACACGCTTTAACGGACGCGCGCCATAGACAGGGTCGTAACCCGCTTCAAGTAATTTATCGAGCACCGCATCACTCAGCGTTAAACTGAGATCATGATCGGCTAATCGACGGCTCAATAATCCAATCTGAATCGCGGCAATACCCCGCAGCTGCTCTTTGGCCAACGGATGGAATACCACCACTTCGTCCACGCGATTAATAAACTCCGGCCGGAAATGGCTGCTCACCACATCCATCACGGCAGACTTCATCACCTCGTAATTATCCTCACCGGACAGCATCTGAATCACATCCGAACCCAAATTAGAGGTCATAACGATCACCGTATTTTTAAAGTCCACGGTGCGACCTTGGCCATCGGTCAAACGACCATCGTCAAGCACTTGCAGCAAAATATTAAAAACATCGGAGTGTGCTTTCTCAACCTCATCCAGCAGTAAAACCGAGTAGGGACGACGACGAACCGCCTCAGTCAAATAGCCGCCCTCTTCATAGCCAACATAGCCCGGAGGCGCACCAATAAGCCTAGCCACCGAGTGTTTCTCCATAAACTCTGACATATCAATGCGCACCATGGCGTCTTCACTGTCGAACAAAAACTCTGCGAGGGCTTTACACAATTCTGTTTTACCGACACCGGTTGGGCCGAGAAACAAAAATGAACCATTGGGTCGATTAGGGTCGGCTAATCCTGCCCGCGAGCGACGCACAGCGTTCGATACAGCAACCACCGCTTCACTCTGTCCCATAACCCGCTGGTGCAGCGAATCTTCCATACGCAGCAGCTTGTCGCGTTCGCCTTCCAACATCTTCGACACAGGAATACCAGTCCATTTGGAGACCACTTCGGCAATCTCCTCCTCAGTCACTTTGTTGCGCAGCAAACGTTTTTCTACCACCTTCTCGCTCGCGGCGGCACTGAGTTTTTTCTCAAGATCAGGAATAATGCTGTATTGAATCTGCGCCATTTTTTCCAAATTGCCCGCGCGATGGGCGGCTTCGAGATCGACCTTGGCCTGCTCCAACTCTGCCTTAATATGCGTTGCGCCCTGCATTGAGGCTTTCTCTGCCTTCCAAATTTCCTCCAGATCCGCATACTCTTTGCCCAGAGTGCCGATATCATCTTCAAGCTTTTCCAAACGCTTGCGCGAGGCCTCATCCTTATCTTTTTTCACCGCCTCACGCTCAATCTTTAACTGAATTAAACGGCGCTCGAGTCTGTCCATCTCCTCCGGCTTCGAATCAATCTCCATACGAATGCGACTGCCCGCCTCATCAATGAGATCGATCGCCTTATCCGGCAGTTGGCGGTCAGTAATGTAGCGCTGGGAGAGTTTTGCCGCGGCCACAATTGCGCTATCGGTAATTTCCACACCGTGATGCACCTCATAACGCTCTTTTAACCCACGCAAAATCGCCACAGTGTCTTCTTCGGTGGGCTCGTCCACCAATACTTTTTGGAAACGGCGCTCCAACGCCGCATCTTTTTCAATAAACTTGCGGTACTCATCGAGCGTCGTGGCACCCACACAGTGCAGCTCACCCCGAGCTAGGGCTGGCTTGAGCATATTGCCCGCATCCATAGCACCTTCAGCTTTACCCGCGCCGACCATGGTATGAATCTCATCGATAAACAGAATGATCTGGCCCTCTTGCTTAGACAGATCTTTCAGCACCGCTTTCAGGCGCTCCTCAAAATCACCACGGAATTTTGCGCCGGCCAATAACGCGCCTAAATCGAGGGTTAGCACGCGTTTATTTTTCAGCCCCTCAGGTACTTCACCGTTGACAATACGCTGCGCCAAACCCTCAACGATGGCGGTTTTACCCACGCCGGGTTCACCGATTAATACGGGGTTATTTTTGGTTCTGCGCTGCAACACTTGAATGGTTCGGCGAATTTCATCGTCGCGACCAATGACGGGGTCGAGCTTGCCCATTTCGGCGCGCTCAGTGAGATCAATAGTGTACTTATCCAACGCTTCCCGCTGTCCTTCAGCGTCGCGATCATTCACGGTGTCGCCACCGCGCAGAGACTCTATCGCCGCCTTCGCTTTGGCAATATCGCCAAACTTGGCGATGGTTTTACCCAGTAAACCTTTATCTTCAAGGATCGCCACCAGCACCATCTCGCTGGACATAAACTGGTCGCCCTTTTTCTGCGCCGCGCGGTCTGCCATATTCAGTAAGCGCGACAAGTCCTGCGACAGATTCGCGTCGCCGGTCGGCGAGCTGATTTTGGCCAGATTGTCCAGTTGGCGATTGAGCTCTTGCTGCAACCCCTGAACATCAAAACCGGCGCGGTTGAGAATAGGCCGAACGCTGCCACCCTGCTGATTGAGCAGAGCCAACAGAAGGTGCACAGGTTCTATGGCGGAGTGATCGTTGCCTACGGCAATTGACTGGGCATCCGCCAGAGCATTTTGTAACTGATTGGTAAGCTTATCGATACGCACTGTTAATCCCTCAAAAAAATTGCTTTTGCTTGATTCATTAGTTGGGGGCGACAACAGCATTTTCAACGGGCAAAGAAAAACCCTTGATACAGATCATGTCATCAAGGGTTTAGCGGGTAGAGCCAGACCGCTCGCTAGACCATTAGGTACCGGTATAACGGGGTGGACGTTTCTCGGCAAACGCCACCATCGACTCGCGCAGATCGTTCGACTTCAAACTGGTGACCATGGTAAATAAGCCGTTTAGTAACAGGCTCTGCTCGGTGGTTAAATTTTCACTCTGCTGCAAAATAAACTTCGTGCCGCGCACCGCCATCGGCGGGTTCGCCGCAATCAGATTAGCCATGTCCATCCCAGCAGCGTATGCCAATTCAGCCGTCTCGTAGACATCATTAACCAAGCCAATTTTTTCCGCGCGGGCAGCATTGATATCGCGCCCAGTGTAGGCCAGCTCAGCCACATGACCCGCGCCCACTATTTTCGGCAGGCGTTGCAACGTGCCCACATCGGCCACCAAACCAATGCGTGTTTCGCGCACGCCAAAGTTGCCGTCGGCCGCCGCAATGCGAATATCGCACGCAGTAATTAAATCAATCCCCGCACCCAGACAGTGACCATGGACCACCGCAATAACCGGCAGCGGACATTTTTCAAGCGCCGTGATGGCCGACTGAAAAGCACTGGTAAAGCCAAGCTGCTGCAAATTGGCCACCGCTTCCGACGCGGCAGGTGTAAGATGAGAGCCGTCGAGTCCACCCTGCATCAGATCAATGCCAACGCAAAAATGTTTGCCTTTTCCGGCAAAAATAATCGCACGCATCTCGCCGTCTGCCACGACCTCATTCAACGCCAGTGGAATCGCAGACCAAACCTCCGTCGACAGTGCATTAAATTTTTCAGCGCGATCGAGCCACACCGTAGCCACTGCACCATTTTTTTCAATACTGATAACCTCGGATGAAAATGCCATATTATTGTCCCTTTCCAGTGTCACTTATTGGTCGCAACTAAAAACCCGCTGTACCGGCTAAAATTGTTTGGTAGTACGCCTCATCAAGGCGCTGGTAAGCATCGCCTCGCGGCGGCATCACATAGATATCCTCACTCACCTCTGGCAGATGATACGCCTGTTTGCGCAGCTCGCCTTTTACCAATTTAAACGTGCCCGTGGTCGAGGCCTCGGACTGAATACGCACAAAGACAGGTTGTGCAAACGACGGCAAATGCTGTCTCACGTAGGCTGAGAATTCTTCTACATCAAACACCCGACCCGCCTTTAGGCTCAGCGACACCATACCCGCTTTACCCTCCGCAGCCGGCACATCGACACCAAACACATTGGCTAACTCCACCTGCACATTGGCGTTGAGAATTTCACCCACTTCATTGGTCGACACGTTTTCTGAGCGCCAGCGAAACGTGTCACCGACACGATCGACAAACTGATAGTGTTTTAGGCCCATGGCAAAACCGACATCAATCTGCATAACCAAATCACCCGTGTTAAACCACGCATCGCCGGGCTTAATCACATCGCGCAATATTTTCGCTTCAGACGCCTCTGAATTGGTGTAGCCGTCAAACTTAAAGCGCTCGTCAATCTCACCCAAGAGCAGCCCAGGCGTACCTTTCTTTACCTGAATCATTTTCCCCTGCGCATCGCGAACAATTTCATCGCTATCGACATCGTACTGCACCAATATCACTGTCGACGCCGTCATACCCATGGTTTTGTCTTTGTTTAACGCGTTGACGAAACCGACGTTGCCCTCGCTAGAACCATAAAATTCACAGACACGGTCAATGGCAAAACGCCCCTTAAACTGCAGCCAAATATCTGGTCGCAAACCATTGCCAAACACCCTCTCCAATGGATTGTTCATCTCGGCGTCGCACACCGGTTGCGCAAGCAAATAACGACACAGCTCGCCAACGTAAATAAAACAGGTGGTTTGGTATTGCTGAGCGTCCAGCCAAAACTCCGATGCAGAAAATTTTCGACGTAAAAACATCGATGCGCCACTGTAAAGAATAGCGCCCAAGCCACATATAAAACCGGTGCCGTGAAACAGCGGTAAACAGAGATAAAATCGGTCCGTAGGCTTAGCCAGAAGCCCCACTTTGCCCGCCGGATACCCACCAGAAATCCAACGACGGTGAGTAATTTTCGCCGCCTTAGGCATACCCGTGGTTCCGGAGGTAAAAATATAGAGCGCGGTATCACCGGCGAGAATCGTTGCCGTGTCAGGCAAATTGGTGGTGGGATATTCAGCGACATTGCTGAGGAAGTTTTCGCTGCCCTCGGGGCACACGCCCTCAGATCCATCCGCAACCCAGAGAATGGCGCTATCAGCCAAGCCTAGTTGCGGGCGAATAGCCGCAAAATTGTCGTACACTTCCTCACCAACCAAACACATTTTAGAGCCAGCAACTTGAATACAATGCTGTAACTGTGGGCCAGCCAGACTGTTGTTAATCAGCCCGGCGATGGCACCAATTTTCTGCAACGCAAACACGGTGGTGAGAAACTCGATACGATTTTCCATAATCACAGCGACGGCATCACCGCGCGAGATACCACGCGCAATCAAGGCATGTGCGCATTGATTGGTCAGCGCGTTGAACTCGCCCCAGCTCAATTCGCGGCCTTCAAAAATAATCATATTGCGGTCGCTGTGCTCACTCACAGTCGCCTCAAGAATGCTCGCAAGAGAGATAGGCTCTTCGACACTGGGGGGCTTTACCGCTAAATCCGGAACGATGCGAATAAAGTCTTTTGTCACACGAACAATTTCTTTAATGTTCAACATAATTTGTTTGCCATTCAGTGGTTTCGCCGCGACTCGACGCCGCAAGCTACTCGCATTAACGCCCTGTAATTCGACGCATTAATTTGTTCATTCCACCAATCCAGCGATCATAGTTGGTGGTTTTGTTGCGCATATATTCAAGCACAATCGGATGGGGCAAGATAACAAAACTCTCTGCTTTCAATCCTTCAATCACCGCTTCAGCCAATTCTTCCGGCTCAATCATGCCGTTGCTCGCAGCTGCGGCTGTCGCCTCATTGTCGTTGTCCGTCATGGGTGTGCGCACCGCCTGAGGACAGAGCATGGATACTTTGATGCCCTCGTGCTGATGGTGAATGGCCAACCACTCGCCAAAACCCACTGCGGCATGTTTGGTCACGCCATAGGCCGCCGAACCAATTTGGTTAAGGAGTCCCGCCGCCGACGATGTGTTCAAAAAATAACCGCCGCCTCTCGCCACCATGCGCGGCACCAAATGACGCGCCGCGTACACGTGGGACATGACGTTGATATCCCAGCTCATCTGCCACTGGTTATTGGGCGAATTCAAATTCTCGCCCATGCCAACACCCGCATTGGAACAAAACAGATCGATAGGTCCAACCTGAGATTCCGTGTCCTCAATAACACGCTGAATGTCTGCCTCCACTGACACATCTGCGCTCATGGCTAGGCAACCAACCATCGCTGCCGTTTCTTGAGCACCGGCAAGATTGATATCAACCGCGACAACCTGTTTCGCCCCTTCGGCTTTAAATCGCACCACCAGCGCGCGACCAATGCCGCTCGCGGCACCGGTGACAACAATGATTTTGTCTTCAACGTCCATCCTACTGCCCTTTTGTTGTTCTCTTTTACTGTTGTTTTTTAGCGGACTCTTTTATTCGTCGCTTTTTCCGCGCAGTTAGCACAGCAGCTTAATTTAACACGCCCAAATCTTCCTTGCGGAAAGCGGCCAACTCAGCCATGCGATCTTCAGCCACCATATTCACCCATGCAGGGTTAGCAATCAACGCACGGCCAACCGCCACAAGATCAAACTCATTGGCGTCCATGCGGCGCTCTAGTTCGTCAAGACTGGCAGGCTCTGCCTCGCGAAATGTTGCCTCACCGGGCACAGGAATAAAATCTGCATCGAGTCCAACACTGCCCACGGTAACCGCTGGCTTGCCAGTGATTTTTCGCACCCAACCCGCAAGGTTTAAATCACTGCCTTCAAATTCGGGTTCCCAAAAACGGCGTTGCGAGCAGTGGAAAATATCCACACCTGCGTCACTCAGCGGCTGTAGAAAACGTTCCAGCTCTTCGGGACTGTTGACCAACCGCGCGCTGTAATCTTGTTGCTTCCACTGCGACCAGCGCAGAATAATCGGGAAATCAGGGCCCACCGCCGCGCGCGCTGCCGTGATAATTTCAAGAGCAAACCGGAGTCTATTTTCCATAGAGCCACCGTAGCCATCTTCACGCTGATTAGTTCCCTCCCAAAAGAACTGATCAATTAAGTAACCGTGCGCGCCGTGCAATTCAATAGCATCAAAACCCAATCGCTGTGCATCTGCCGCGCCGCGAGCAAAAGCCTGCACCACATCGTCAATATCCTGCTGCGACATAATATGGCGGTTAACCTTGCCTGGCACATTCATCCCCGAGGGCGTATAACCTGGCACATCACCTTCAGGCATAGTACCCGCCTTGCGCGCACCACCGCAGTGCCATAACTGTGGCGCAATCTTGCCACCCGCCGCATGCACTGCATCAACCACCTTCTTCCACCCCGCCAGTCTCGCCTCACCATGGAAATACGGCACGCCCGGATAGCCACTGGCCGCAATATGATCGACACAGGTGCCCTCAGTAATAATGAGACCCACACCACCCTCGGCGCGACGGCGGTAATAGTCCACCACATTGTCACCGGGGATATTGTCATTCGGGGAAAAATTGCGCGTCATCGGCGCCATCAAAAATCGGTTTTTAAGTTCGAGAGAGCCCAACTTGAAAGGCTTAAATAAGCTAGCGTGCTTGGTCATAGGAAAGATCACATTAAGAGACTGCTTTAAGGGGCCACGGCTATAAAAACGGCGCTGTATTGTTATAAATTAATCAGCATTAGCGGGGTATATTTGCGCTCAACTCTATATTGTGGCATTTTTGATGTCAATATAATCGACAGCCCAATATAATCGAAATAACCCAGAGCTATCCTCGGGTAAATAACAAGGGAAAACCCTGACTATGGATTCGCCACTGCGCCCAATCCTGAAATCAAAGTGTGTTCGAACAATTGTTGCTCTCACCACCCTCGCAGCAATCACGACGGCGTTCGCAACGGAAACCACCGTTAAAATAGAGCACGCAGACGTCGACAAACGTCCCAATATCGTCCTGATTGTTGTCGACGACGCCGGACTCACGGACTTCGCCCCCTACGGCGGCGAAGCAGCGATGCCCACCATCCAGACACTCGCCGACACAGGCAGTAAATTCACTAACTATCACACCTCACCGCTCTGTGCGCCCTCTCGCGCCATGCTGCTGACCGGCATCGACAATCACCGCACCGGTATCGCCACAATTCCCGAAGTATTGACCGAAGAACAGCAAGGCCAGCCAGGCTATTCCATGTACTTTGAACCCGGCGTGACCACCCTCGCCCAACGTCTGAAAGTGGGTGGATACAAAACCTATATGACCGGCAAATGGCATCTGGGTGGACGTCAGCAAGACTTGCCCAACGCCCATGGTTTTGATCGTTCGTTTGCACTTGACGCCTCAGGCGCCGACAACTGGGAACAGAAATCGTATATCGGCTACTACCCGGAAGCACCATGGTTTGAAGATGGCCAACCCGGCACCCTGCCGGACGATTTTTACTCATCACAATTTATTATCGACAAGATGATCGACTACCTCGATGGCGAGCAAAACCCCGCTGAACGACAGCCGTTCTTCTCCTACATCGCCTTTCAAGCGGTGCATATACCCGTCCAGGCACCGCGAGAATTCACCGACCACTATATTGGCGTCTATGACTCTGGCTGGCAGGCACTGCGCGAAAAACGCTGGCAGCGAGCTAAACAACTTGGGTTAATTCCCGAGACCGCACCGCTGGCAGATATGCCTGAGGGACTGCGCGACTGGAACGCGTTATCAGCCGACGATAAACAATTTTTTGCCCGCGCTATGTCTGTTCACGCAGGCATGTTAGAAGCGATGGACAGCCACATCGGTCGTTTGATCAACTTCCTCCGCGAGCGCGACGAACTCGACAACACACTGTTTGTTATCACCTCAGACAATGGCCCCGAACCCAGTGACCCCTCAGCAATTGGCCTCAACAAACTATGGATGGCCATCCACGGCTACGACATCAAAATAGAGACTCTCGGCGAAAAAGGCAGCATGGGATTTATTGGTCCCGAGTGGGCCAGTGCCACCGCATCACCCAACGGGCTATTTAAGTTTTATGCGTCTGAAGGCGGCTTGCGTGTACCGCTCATTATCAGCGGACCGGCGATTGTTGCCGGCAAATCAATCACCGCCATGACCACAGTTACAGACATAGTTCCGACCATTCTCGATTACCTCAACTTGCCTCTCACCCTGCCCGTCACCTCAATCCTAGACGCAGGCGAAAGCGTGCCCGAGATCGCCATCACCGGCCGCAGCCTGCTACCCGTGTTGAACGGGTCACAGCAGCGCATCTACGGCGAAGACGAGGCCATAGGTATCGAAGTCTCAGGTAACTCTGCGCTGTTCAAAGGCGACTACAAAATAACCCGCAACACGCCACCCTACGGCGACAATATCTGGCGTCTCTACAACCTCGCCAACGATCCCGGCGAGACTCTCGACCTGCGCCTGCAAGAGAGTGAAAAGTTTGACGAATTACTGGTCGACTATGAAAACTATGCCACTGAATTTGGCGTGCTACCCATGGACAGTGATTTTGACTATATAAAACAAGTCATCGCCAACTCCAAAATAAAGCAGTTCACTGTCCCGCGTCAGATAGCCATGACTGTTGTAATCTTGCTGATTCTGTTGGCAGTCTATGGACTCAGACAAAAGCGACGCAACCCCAACTGAGGACACCCAACATGTCAACGATGAACCTCACCGTCAGAGATGGCATTCATGTCCTCACCCTGACCAATGCCGACAACGGCGGCGACAATATGCTGACCACAGCGGTATTGCTGGAATATCAGGCAGCCTTTGACGCTGTCGAGCGCTACGAAGGCAACACAGCCCTACTTATCACCAGCGACCATGAAAAGACCTTCACCACGGGCATCAACTTAGCCTGGTTGCGCGATCAATCCGAAGCCGATCAGCAAGCCTTCGGCCACCTGTTTGACACCACACTGTGCCGTCTCGCCCTGTTAACTGCACCTAGCGTCGCCTGCATCAACGGCAACGCCTACGCCGGCGGCGCCATTATCGCCGCAGCGACCGACTTCCGCGTCATGCGAGCAGACAGAGGCCGCTTTTGCCTCCCCGAAGTGAATATTAAAATTCCCTTCACCCCTGTCAGCGCCGCCATCGTCGATTTGCTGCCAAACAAACAGGCGGTGAAGCACATGATGCTCACCGGTGTTGCATTTACCGGCACCGAATGCCTTGAACGCGACATTGTCGACAGCCTCGCGCCAGTCGAACAACTGCACTCCACCGCCGAGGCACTGGCGAAAAATCTCGCCGCAAAAGATCGCGCAACCTATGTCGCGATTCGCAACGGCACTCGCGATAAACTAGCCGGGCTATTGCAGGGTCTTAACCACTAAAACGCCCTCAACTGATCACTGACAAGGAAACATCATGAAAACACGCATCACCGAATTGCTTGGCATTGAGCACCCCATTATTCAGGGCGGAATGCACCATGTCGGCCTTGCTGAATTAGCCGCCGCCGTCTCTAATGCAGGCGGGCTTGGTATTATTACCGGACTCACACAGGGCACACCCGAAAAACTCGCCGCTGAAATTGCGCGCTGCCGCGCCATGACCGACAAACCCTTCGGCGTCAACCTGACCTTTCTGCCCTCACTAACCCAGCCCGACTACCCCGGCCTAATTCAAGCCATTATCGAAGGCGGCGTTAAAGTTGTCGAAACCGCAGGCAACAACCCCGCGCAATGGCTGCCGATTTTAAAAGAACACAATATAAAAGTGATTCACAAATGCACGTCCGTGCGCCACGCCCTAAAAGCCCAGTCGATTGGCTGCGACGCCGTCTCAGTGGACGGATTTGAATGTGGCGGTCATCCCGGCGAAGACGACGTGCCGAATTTTATTTTGTTGCCGCGCGCTGCTGACGAACTGAGCATTCCCTTTATTGCCTCGGGCGGCATGGCCGATGGTCGCAGCCTCGTCGCGGCACTGGCCCTCGGTGCCGACGGCATCAACATGGGCACACGCTTTATCGTCACCGAAGAAGCGCCGGTTCACGAGAACGTCAAACAGGCCATACTTGCCGCCAGCGAGCTGGACACCCGATTGGTCATGCGCCCACTGCGCAACACCGAGCGCGTGCTCAACAATCCAGGCGTCGAGCGCCTCCTCGCCAAAGAGGCCGCGTTGGGAAACACCATCAAGTTTGAAGATATCGCCCCAGAAGTGGCCGGCGTCTACCCGAAAATTATGCAAAACGGTGACATGGACGCAGGTGCGTGGTCCTGTGGTATGGTCGCGGGACTAATCTACGACAAGCCCAGCGTCAAAACACTGGTCGACAGAATTATGGCCGAGGCCGAAAGCATTATTGCCGAGCGCCTAAAAAACATTCTCTAACCGCTTTTTACCGCTGCTCGACAGCAAGACAACAGACAACAGACAACAGACAACAGACAACAGACAACAGACAACAGACAACAAACAACAAACAACAGAACAAATGGGGAGCAACAAATGGCTACAACACTGTTTGATTTAACCGGCAAGATCGCCCTAGTCACCGGCGCCAGCCGCGGCATTGGCGAAGAGATTGCCAAACTATTTGCCGAACAAGGCGCTCACGTTATTGTTTCGAGCCGCAAACTCGACGGCTGCCAGTCAGTTGCAGACGCCATTATCGCCGCCGGTGGCAGTGCCGAAGCACACCCCTGCCATGTCGGCAATATGGAGCAAATTGCCGACATATTTGCTTACATCAAAGAAAAATTTGGCAAGCTCGATATTCTTGTCAACAACGCCGCCACCAACCCCTACTTCGGCCATATTCTCGACACCGATCTCGGCGCTTATACCAAAACCGTCGACGTCAATATTCGCGGTTACTTTTTTATGTCCATTGAAGCGGGCAAATTAATGCGCGACAACGGCGGCGGCTCAATTATCAACACCGCATCCATCAACGCACTTCAGCCCGGCCCCATGCAAGGCATCTACTCGATCAGCAAAGCCGCTGTAGTCAATATGACCAAGTCCTTCGCCAAAGAGTGTGGCAATCTCGGTATTCGCTGCAACGCCCTACTGCCCGGTCTCACCAAAACCCAATTTGCCGGCGCGCTGTTTACCAACGAAGATATCTATAAAACAGCCATCAACACCATTCCCATGCACCGCCATGCAGAGCCGCGGGAAATGGCCGGGACGGTCCTCTATCTCGCCTCAGACGCCTCCAGCTACACCACCGGTGAATGCATTGTTGTCGACGGTGGCATGACCTTGTAAACCCGAGCAACCTCTAATCAGCTAAGGCTTAACGGCCAAATGCAAGACAAAAAAAATCCCGCCAGCACTGCCGAAGCAGCTCATGGCGGGATTTTTTATGGCCGATCTATCGCGATTAAATCTCAGCCCTCAAGCTGATAATAATCCATCAAAATTTTCGCCACTTCAGGCCGCGAAAATTCAGGTGGAGGCGCAACACCGTCGCCAAGCATCTGACGCACCTTCGTGCCAGACAGCAGCACAAAATCGTCTTTGCTGTGATCTTCCGCTTCGTTCATCATAACCACGCGACCCAACTTTTTCGAAAACGCCGTGTGGTCAGCGCGGAAAATCTCAATCTCCAACGCACCGGCAGGCACCTTCTCATCAAAGATAGTCTGCGCATCAAAGGCGCCATAATAGTCGCCCACACCCGCATGATCGCGTCCTACAATCAAATGCGTAGCACCCATATTCTGACGGAACACCGCGTGCAAAACAGCCTCGCGCGGCCCCGCATACAGCATATCGAAACCGTAGCCGGTCACCATCACCGTGTTTTCAGGGAAATACAGCTCAACCATCTTGCGAATGCAGTCATCGCGCACTGATGCCGGAATATCACCCTCTTTAAGCTTACCCAACAGCATGTGAACCACCACGCCGTCAGCGCCCAAACGCGCCATGGCCATATGGCACAGCTCTTCATGGGCGCGGTGCATCGGATTGCGGGTTTGGAAAGCAACCACTTTATTCCAACCGCGCTCAGCGATCTCATTGCGAATTTCAGAGGCCGTGCGGAACGTGTCCGGAAAATCCGCCTGAAAATAGCTCAAATTCAACACCTGAATATCACCAGACACAAGGTGACGGCCCAGATGGCCAAACGTCGCCACACCCGGATGCTGAGGATCCAAAGTGCCAAAAATCTGCTGCGTCATTGTCTCAATCTGCGCGTCGCTCACCGTCTCTATGGCCGACAGCGTCATAATCGCCATCACAGGATTGCCCGCCGTGTTCGGATCGCGCAACGCAATTCGCGAAGCACCTGCAATCGCCGACACATCCTCAACCAAATTCACCACTGGCACCGGCCAGAACAGACCGTCCACCGTATGCAAGTTCTCGGCAACACTCAGCGCATCGGCAAGATTCATATAGCCTGTTAGCGGATTAAAGTAACCCGCACCCAACATTACCGCATTGGCCGCAGCCGCAGAATTGAGCAACAGCGACGGCAGCGTTTCCGCCTCCGTTAACAACTGCTGGTGTAGCTGAGGGTCTTCAACAAGAAGCGGATTTAGAACATCAGATCCATGTGGTTTAATCAAAAGTATTTCTCCCGTTATAAGTTAAAAAGTTATTTATTCTCAAGCGCGCGGTTAAACAATAAAACCCTGTTTCTCAAGGTAAGCAATAATCACCGCCACCTCCTCATCCAAGGTCATCTGGTCAGTGTGCAGATGAATCTCCGCCGCCGTTGGCGCCTCGTAGGGATCATCAATACCAGTAAAATTCTTAATCTCACCCGCCCGCGCCTTTTTATACAGCCCTTTCGGATCGCGCAACTCAGCCTCAGCCAGCGAACAATCCACAAAAATTTCAATAAACGCAAAACCCGACTCAGCATGCAATGCCCGCACCTTATCGCGATCAGCACGATAAGGGCTGATAAAGCTCGACAGCGCAATCACACCCGAATCGACAAACAATTTTGCAATCTCACCAATACGGCGAATATTCTCCGTGCGATCTTCTGCCGAAAAACCCAGATTTTTATTAATGCCCAAGCGAATATTGTCACCGTCCAAGCGATAACAAAGCTTGCCGCGCTTATACAGCGCACTCTCCAAGGCCACCGCCACCGTACTCTTGCCACTTCCCGACAAACCGGTAAACCACAGCGTTGCACCGCGCTGTCCCAACAGACGTGCGCGATCATCAATCGTAATATCACCGTCGTGCCAAGTGACGTTCGTTGCTTTTTGCTCAATCATGATGGTTTTATCCCAGTAGATAACTTCGCCGCGATACTAGAGACTTTCCAACTGCAAGTAAAACCGGATATTATGGATTCATTAATCGATTTAATCGATAACAAAACACAGACCCGAGGCCGTAATGAAATACAGTCTAAGACAACTCGAAATATTTCTCGCCATCGCCCGGCAGCAAAACATCTCCCGCGCCGCCGAAACCTTGCACATGTCCCAGTCCGCAGCCAGCGCCGCCCTGCAAAACCTCGAGCAGGCATACAATATCAGCCTCTTTAACCGCATCGGCAAAAAACTCGAACTCAACGAAGTCGGAAAAACACTGCGCAGCAAAGCCGAAATATTAATCAGCCATGCCCACGAATTTGATCAAGCCATGCAAGGCCACACCGACATCGGCCACCTCAAAGTTGGCGCCAGCTTCACCATCGGCAACCACCTCGCCGTCACCTATCTCGCCGGATACCTCAACAAACACCCAGAAGCCCAAGTCGACATCAACGTCGCCAACAGCTCCGCTATCGCCGCACAAGTTCTCAACTTCGAAGTCGACATCGGCATGATCGAAGGCCAAGTCAACCACAAAGACCTCGCCCTAATACCCTGGCGCGACGACAGCCTCGTCGTCTTCTGCAGCCCCGAACACCCACTGGCAAAAAAGAAAAACCTCAGCGAAAAAGATATTCTGCAAGCCCGCTGGATCCTCCGCGAACCCGAATCCGGCGCCCGACAAACCTTCAACCGCGCCCTCGCCGAGCTGCTGCCAATGTTAGATATCTATCTGGAATTTAAACACAATGAAGCCATAAAAAAGGCCGTAGAAGCCGGACTCGGCATAGGCTGCCTGTCGGAAATAGTACTGCAGAATAACTTTAAAAGCGGCGAACTTGTGCCCTTAAAATTACCGAAAAGAGATATGAAACGAACGTTTTATTTCGCACTACCGAAGAATCGCTACCGAACAGCAGCGATTGAAGAGTGGATGGCGGAGTGTTGTGGTGGGGTTTAACTGCCGACCCCCTCATCCCGCGCCCGCAACTTGCGCCGAATAATCGCCATGCGCGCCTCATTCAGCGGCATCAACGCTATAAACACCATCGCCAGCAGCACAAACACAGTTGGCGCCCATGACACACTCAGGTGCAAACCAATCAAACTCATCTCAGTTTGCTCAGTTGCCTGCATATCAAACCCAAACCAACCGACAATGGCAAAACCCAGCGCACCACCAACTGCCAACTGCACCTTCGTCATCAACGCCTGAATCGAAAAATACAGCGCATTGCGCTCTGCACCGTCCTTCAGTCGCCCATAGTCAATGGTGTCGCAAAGCATTGGTGCAGAAATTACACCCATGCTGGCAATCGAAAAGGTCATCAACAAATTCAATGCAAACAGTTCATACAAGCCCGAGTCGCCGGGTTCCAATACTGCCGTGTAGAGAAACACCCCTGCCAGCAAAAGCATACCGACCAACCACGCCTTGCGCTTACCCCACCAGAGCGACAGCCGGTACCAAACAGGTATTGCCGCTACACCACACACCATGCCCCACAGGGACAAATTGGCAAAGGCATCGCCTAGTAACAGATAGGTATCCACGTAGATAAAAAATAGCCCTGCCCACATGCCATACCCTATGCCGAGACACATAAACGCCAGCACATACAGCATAAAGGGTTTATTGCTAACCAAGGCGTGCAGCGTCGCAACAAGTGCCTGCCCAGAGCGCACTTGCCTGACCGGCGGTTTATGGGCCGGGCCATCCGGCACCATGGTCACCGCCACGACTAACCCAACAATCAATAGCACGGCACCGGCAATAACGGTTACCAACAATATCTCGGGGGTAATTTCTGTGGTTAAAAAGAACGGCAGCAGTGGAATCAAATAAAACAGCCCGGTGCCACCCTGCCCCGCCATTGACATCAAACTGAATGCCAATGTTTTGTCTTCGGAGGTTTCGGTAAACTCGTTAGCCCACGCCATATAGGGAATCACTATAATCGTCATGGCTAAATAAAAGGCCATATACCAAAAGGCAAAATAACCTTCACTGACACCTGGCGGGGGAACAAATAAAAAATAACAGCAGGGAATCATCAGCAAACCGCCCACCACAATAAAGGGCTTGCGCGTGCCCGTGCGGGCACGCCAGCGATCTGAGTAATACCCGATCAGCGGATCGGTCACCGCATCGAAAATACGCGCAACCAACATCACTGTAGCGATGGTGGTCAGCGATACGCCGTAATACTTGCCATAGATACCACCGAGAACGGTGATCACGGGTGCAAACAGCAGCGATATGCCAAGCTGAGGGGCAACATAGGCCAGTGCTTTTAGCCACATTGGTTTTCTTGAGCTCTGAGCGCCTAGATCCATTGACACCTCTTGGCTGCTCAAATCAACGCTCCGGTTGTCTTCGATTCCCCAGCGGCTGTTGCGAAGGTGGCGTCTATGGACTCAATAGCGATAGGGCTATTCCAGCAGCTAGCAACTGTGGTCGTCTTTGACCAGAAATTAGAACGCGCTTTGATCACGTGAGACTCCTGTCTGCATCGGTCTATTTGTACTATCTTTCTTTTACTCTGCAATAATCGCCCGTCTCTACGGGAACGCAGCTTGTGCTAAGCATTAAATGTAGGCCAACTCTGGGATAATGGTGCATCTCTTTTCAGTTTTTTAACTGTAACCTCCACACACGCGAAATTGGCCGGGCGATGCCCACAGAAATCAGGCGAACAGGGTATGAGGCATACCCCGCTGCCCTATCATCAACAATCAGTCGTCAAGGTGAAGGCCTCTATTCCTTAGCCAAACTCATTGGTTATCACTAACCATCCATCCAAGTTGTTAATTTAAACTCTTTGGGCGCCTCGATACCTTGTAAGTGTTTAACCAAATAATCCCATACACGTCGCACGGCATATCCATCTATTCCATGCCCAAGGGTAGGAAAAAGGAGTAAGTCAAAATCTTTGTTAGCTTTTTGTAACGCCTCTACCATACGGAAGACAATTGCGGGTGGGCAGTCGGTATCAAGCATCCCATTTACGAGCAATAATTTGCCTTGTAGTTTTTCCATTGAGGCCTCGGGATAGCGTCCTTCAGCACAAGGGCCTGCAAGCCCTTCAAATTTCTCGCCCCACATAGAGCTGGCCATCAGTCGACTATCATGGGTCATAAAAAAGGGAAACCCAAACACTTCCCCTACTTGACTAGGCAGGTGCCATGCTCATGGCATACGTCGAATGGGGTCTTCCAAACAAAAGGAAGAGGCAAGCTCATTGAATACAGCAACAGCAAAGAGTTCCTAACAGAACCAGATGTCTTTGAGTATGACAAGAAGATGG
>OBNN01000032.1_pt1 | contig 24407 bp, 23 predicted proteins | sample 1470811 | NCBI WGS metagenome assembly OBNN01 (sample SAMEA3275570, study PRJEB22092) | marine metagenome | biome: Estuarine Biome; feature: Surface Water; material: Coastal water | collected 2014-06-21T11:15:00+00 | depth 1 m
CGGATCCTTTGAGGTGTTTGGCTATTATCGCGGTAAGCGCGAGGACCTGCAAACCGATGATACGCTGACCATCTACAAGCTCGGTGATCTCACAAAAGACCGCATGATCGTTAGTAAAATTCGCCTTCCCGATGAGAGCATTGGCCTAGTGATGATGTTCCTATTACGGTGACTATCGGCACAAAGCGCCGGCAGTGCCGCTCACTATAAATAGCGATCAAATAGCTCGACCAGTTTTGGCTCTATCCAGCTGTGCCCAGCGAGATTTTTAATAAAGCCGCAGTGTCCGCCGTAGGGCTGTATATCAATTGATAACGACTCGTTGGAATCAATACGGGCAATATCCGTCACCGGTAGAATGGGGTCATCCGCGGAGGCAATCAGATGTGTCGGCACGCGAAGGTTGGCCAAACGACTGCCGGTCAATGCGTAGGAGCGAAAGTAGGTATCTACGTCATCAAACGGTGTGTAGCGATGAATAAAGAGTGTATTCATATCGCTTAGACAGCGTGCTCGGTTGAGATCGTCGGCGAAGTCGTATTCTGGGAAATGTTCAAGCTTTTTACGCAGCGACGTGCTCCAGCGTTTGAAAAAATACTTTTCGTAAATAACCGGCGCATTGTCCAGCGCCGTCATGGCATTAACAGGATCAATTGGCGGGCATATTGCCACTGCCGCCGTTAAATTGAGGTCTTGTCCCGAATCAGCGGCGATACGCAGCGTAAAATTGCCGCCCAGAGAAAAGCCGGCGAGAAAGATTTTCGAGAAAGTGTGCTGGGCGGTAAACGCAGCAATAACGTCCGCGACTTCAGGCGTTAGAGTTGAATTGAAAAGCCCGTAGTTTAAATGCTGAGTATCACCATGGTCGCGCATATTTAGTCGCAGCACATGGTAGCCGTGCTTTAGCAAATAGTTGGCTGTTGTCACTGTATAGGCTGATTGACTTGAACCCTCCCAGCCGTGAAGCAAAATAACCAGTGCATTTTTGCCCGAGTCACTGCGATCAAACTCTGCTTTTAGGCGAGTTCCATCAGACGCCGTGAGAATAAGCTGTTGGCTGCACAGTTTTCGCGCGAGGCGTTTAGCGCGAATTTTTCGCGGGCCGACACTGTTCAATATGCTTTGAACATGGGGGTTTCTCAATAACCATGGCGGAGTAAAAGTGCAGTTTGCAGTCATAGGCGGTAAAGGCAGCTATATTTGTAGAGATATACGCGCTTAATGGTGAGCGCGCTTTATAGGTGGGTAACTTTAGAGGTTACCCATGGGTGGGTCAATGACTGCTGTTGACTCTCAGGTCGATCTTGCTTGTGGAGGGAGATGACAATGGAAAAAATTATGGCATACATCGCTGGCGCGCTAATAGGGGTTTTGTGGTTTTCTTTGGCTCTGGCAGCAGAACCCGCGGCTGAGGATGAAACAACAGCGGAGACCGACCGTTCACTGACGGAAGAGATGGAGTCGATTGATCAAGCTGTCACGGCGGATGCTTGGAATATCAGAAATGGTTGTGTACCCTTGCGCAGAGTCCGGCGCATTGAATTTGTCGACGACCAGACGGCGATTATAACGTTGTTCGGAAAAAAGAAAGTGGTGCTGCGACTGCAGAGAGTGTGCCCTGGAATCAAGCGCAATGGCTTTTTGCATGAAAACAGAGGTCATCGACTTTGCGAAGGATTTGATCGATTTACTGTCCTTGGTGGTTCGATGACAAGTTGTCGAGTAGAGTCCCTTGAACCCTATATTACAATCGAAGCGGCTGAGCCTGAGGGCAAGCCTTAAAACGATAGCTGGCGGCTGATGTGCTGCCATTGAATACCACCTGCGGAAGTAGCCCCATGACAGCGTTGTTAAATTCTCGTAAAGCCATTTTTTCTGTTGTAAATATTCTTCAAGGGGCGCTTTTAGGCAGTCTTCTAGTCTCTGGGATGGTGGTTGCAGAGTCCGCCATTGAGTGGCGGGGAAGTTGGCAGCAGGGTGCGCTGCTGCTAGGGCGAGTTAAGCCGGGGCAAGTTGTCACTTACGGTGGGGAGTCGCTCGAGACAACTTCCCAAGGATATTTTTTACTCGGTCTCGACCGCGAAGCGGGGCCAGTGTCACGTGTGACCGTTCGCAATGCCGATGGCACTGAAGTAAACGAAGAGCAGAGGGTTGCTGCGCGCAGCTACGCCATTCAGCGAGTGAATGGTGTTCCCCAGAAAACTGTTGAGCCTGCGCCAGAAGATTTGGCGAGAATTGCTAGTGATCAAAAACTGGTCAACAATGCGCGCAAAGTAACCAGCAACGAAACCGGTTTTCTCAATGGCTTTGTTGCACCTATCGAGGGTCCGGTGACTGGCGTTTATGGAAGTCAGCGAGTCTACAACGGAATTCCTAAAAGCCCCCACTACGGAGTTGACTACGCCGCACCCAAGGGCGCCATCGTGCGCGCGCCAGCGTCTGGGGTCGTGCGTTTGGCGCATAAAGATCTTTTTTACTCGGGCGGAACACTCATTATTGATCACGGGCACAACTTGACCTCGAGCTTTTTGCACCTCAGCGACATCCTTGTCAGCGAGGGAATGCATGTCGAGCGCGGCGATACTGTTGCGAAAGTTGGCGCTACCGGTCGAGCTACGGGTCCCCACTTAGATTGGCGTATGAATTGGCGCGATGTTCGCGTTGATCCACAGTTAGTTCTTCAGGCCTTACCTGCAGAGTAATTCAGCGTCTCGCTGCGCATCTTTTTAGGGACTTCTTCACCCTATTTTTACCGCTGACGATAGCAGTGGCGCACTATTTTGCGTAAACTAGTGCGGTTTTCAAAGGGACGTTTATTGTGGATAAAAAACTACTGAGTATTTTGGTTTGCCCTGTCAGCAAGGCGCCACTCGAGTATGACAAAGCGAATCAAGAATTGGTCTGCCGAGCCAGTGGTCTCGCCTACCCCATTCGGGACGGTATACCGGTGATGCTGGAAACTGAAGCGCGACAGCTCAGTGCTGACGAAAAGCTTCGAGAGTCAGTCAAATAAGCAGCATTACCAAGGTAATCCCAATGACCGATGTAACAATTTTTACCCGTATTATTAATCGTGAGATTCCCGCGACGATTATCTATGAAGATGATCTGTGCATTGTAATCAACGATATTTCACCGCAGGCACCTGTGCACATGCTGGTGATTCCGCGTCAGCCCATCGCCAAACTGGCCGATGCCAGCGTCGGGGACAAACCGCTTCTTGGGCATTTGCTCTGGGTTGCGGGTGAGGTGGCTCGCCAGGCTGGAGTCGAAGAGGCATTTAGGCTGGTGATTAATAATGGTCAAGCCGCAGGGCAAACGGTGTTTCATTTACACCTCCATGTGCTCGCCGATCGCGATGCCAGTGGAACATTCTCTGAAGCTAATATGTAAGTTCGTTGCTCAGTGTCACTGAGTCATTACTTGGAAATTATGAATGATGAAAAGCGCCGAAATTAGAGACGCATTTTTAAACTATTTCGCCAGTCAAGGTCATCAGATTGTGCCAAGCAGCAGTCTGGTGCCGGGCAACGACCCGACACTGCTGTTTACCAATGCCGGTATGGTGCAGTTCAAAGACGTCTTTCTTGGCGCAGAAAAGCGCGACTACGTGCGAGCTGTGTCGTCTCAGCGCTGTGTGCGAGCCGGCGGCAAGCATAATGACCTCGAAAATGTGGGCTACACCGCGCGCCACCACACCTTCTTTGAGATGCTGGGTAACTTCAGTTTTGGCGATTACTTTAAGCGCGACGCGATTCGCTTCGGCTGGAAATTTCTCACCGAGGTGCTCGGCCTGCCAAAAGAGCGGCTGTGGGTGACCGTTCATATCAGCGATGATGAAGCCGCCGATATTTGGGTGAATGAAATTGGTGTCGATCCCAATCGACTGTCGCGACTCGACGAAGACAATTTTTGGCAGATGGGCGATACCGGCCCTTGCGGTCCATGCACAGAAATATTTTGGGACCATGGTGAAGACATTCCAGGCGGTCCTCCCGGCAGTAAAGACGACGATCTCGATCGCTATATTGAAGTTTGGAACTTGGTTTTTATGCAGTTCGAGCGCGATGCCAGTGGAAAAATGACCCCGCTGCCCAAGCCTTCGATTGATACCGGTATGGGGCTTGAGCGCATTGCCGCCGTGATGCAAGGCGTTCACAACAATTACGATATCGACCTCTTTCAGCATCTTATAAAAGCCGCTGCCAAGATCATTGGTGTGAGCGATTTGGGCGAGAGCTCTTTAAAAGTGGTCGCCGACCATATCCGTTCCTGTGCGTTTTTAGTGGTCGATGGTGTCACGCCGTCCAACGAAGGTCGTGGATACGTGCTGCGGCGAATTATCCGCCGCGCGCTGCGCCATGGGCACAACTTGGGCGCCAAAGGCAGTTTCTTCCACAAACTGGTTGCACCGCTCGGCGAAGTAATGGGCGAAGCCTACCCAGAACTGCTAGCCATGCAGGCAGAAATTACAGCCGTTTTAAAGAAAGAGGAAGAGCAGTTTGCACGCACCCTTGATAACGGAATGGGTGTTTTAGAAGCCGCTCTGGCTAACTTAAGTGGCACAGTGTTGCCCGGTGAGCTGATCTTTCAGCTCTACGACACCTTCGGATTCCCAACAGACTTAACTAACGATGTCGCCCGCGAAAAAGGGTATAGCTTGGATATGGCCGGTTACGAAACCTGTATGGAAGAGCAGCGTAATCGCGCCCGCTCAGCCAGTCAGTTTGGCCTCGATTACAGTGAAAGCATTCGCGTAGATGGTAGTACTGAATTCAGTGGCTACAGCCAATTAGCCGACGAAAGCCAAGTTGTCGCGTTGTTTGTCGCAGGTGATGCCGTTGATCAGGTGGCGGTGGATACCGACGTCGCTATCATTTTAAATCAAACACCTTTCTACGCAGAGTCTGGCGGCCAAGTAGGTGATACCGGTTATCTACACACGGCAACAGCGAAAATTGAAGTTACCGACTGTCGCAAAGCGGGTGGACATCACTTACATATTGGCCGCATCGTGTCGGGCCAACTGTCGATCGGCGACACCGTGACGGCGGAGGTTGATGCGACCCTGCGTCAAGCTACCGCTCGGAATCACTCGGCAACGCACTTATTACATTCAGCCTTGCAGCAGGTTTTGGGCGACCATGTGCAGCAGAAGGGCTCACTGGTTGACAGTCAACGATTGCGCTTTGACTTCTCCCATGGGCAAGCCGTGAGTGCAGAGCAGATTCGCCAAATTGAACAGATTGTTAACCGTGAAATTCTTGCCAACAGTGCCGTAGAAACTCGTGTGATGAGCATGGACGACGCCGTTAAAAAGGGTGCCATGGCACTATTCGGTGAAAAATATGGTGACGAAGTTCGCGTACTCAGCATGGGCGGTGACTTCTCTGTCGAGTTATGCGGCGGGACCCATGCGTCGCGAACAGGCGATATTGGGTTGATAAAAATTAGCGGAGAATCGAGTGTCGCCTCTGGCGTTCGGCGAATTGAAGCTGTGACAGGGCAGGCAGCATTGGCCCTTGTCGATGAACTTCAGGATACGCTGAGTGATATCGGCACTGTGGTTCGTGCAGCGCGACATAACCTCACCGACAAAGTGAGCCAGCTCGTCGATGATAATCGTCGTCTTCAGAAAGAGATTGACGCTCTGAAGAGTAAATTGGCGAACGCCGCGGGCAGCGACTTAATGGCTGACTTGCGCGACGTCAAGGGCATTAGTGTGCTTGCCACTGTTGTTGATGGTGCGGATGCAAAGAGCCTGCGCGGCGTTGCTGATCAGGTTCGCTCCAAGCTGAAAAGCGGCTTATTCCTGCTGGCCGCCGTCGAAGGCGATAAAGCCTCGCTAGTTGCTGGTGTGACAAATGATCTCACGGACAAACTCAGCGCAGGCGATCTATTGAAATTTGTCACCGCTCAGGTAGACGGCAAAGGTGGAGGTCGTGCAGATATGGCACAAGGCGCCGCAGGTAGCGTCGTAAATCTCGCCGCAGCGCTTGAATCGGTCTACGCTTGGGCGAGCGAGAGTCTTTCATAAGAGACTTAACTTTTAGCGCATATTCCCGTTTAATTTGCGCCTTTTTTCATTAACCAGATAATTGAGACGATGACTTTAATTGTTCAGAAATATGGCGGTACATCCGTAGGCTCTATTGAGCGCATTAAAGCCGTGGCTGAAAAAGTCGCAAAACTTCACCGCACCGGCGCTAAAGTCGTTGTTGCAGTGTCAGCTATGAGCGGTGAGACCAATCGATTGATTGAGCTTGCAAAAGGGCTGAGTGAGCAGCCGAATTTGCGTGAAATGGACGTTCTTGTCGCTACGGGAGAGCAGGTCACTATCGCCCTGTTGTGTATCGCGCTGGAAAGTATCGGTATTCAGGCGCGTTCATACACAGGCAGCCAGGTGCGCATTCTTACCGACAACGCTCATGGCAAAGCGCGCATCAGAGAGATTGACGGCCACAGAATTCACACAGATCTCGACGCTGGTCGTGTTGTTGTCGTTGCTGGATTTCAAGGCGCTGATGAACAAGGGAATATCACAACCCTTGGTCGCGGTGGATCAGATACAACAGCCGTCGCCCTTGCTGCCGCTCTTAAAGCAGATGAATGCCAGATTTACACCGACGTTGATGGTGTCTACACCACCGATCCGCGGGTCGAGCCAAAAGCCCGTAGATTGGACAAAATCACCTTTGAAGAAATGCTGGAAATGGCCAGCCAAGGCTCCAAAATTCTGCAGATTCGATCGGTCGAATTTGCTGGAAAATATAATGTACCCCTGCGCGTATTGTCGAGTTTCGAAGAGGGCGCTGGCACGTTGATTACTTTTGAGGAAGACGTTCAAATGGAAAATCCCCTAATCTCCGGTATCGCGTTTAACCGTGACGAAGCTAAATTAACCATCCGTGGCATACCTGATCAGCCTGGCGTAGCCTACAAGGTGATTGGCGCCATCAGTGCCGCCAATATCGAAGTTGATGTTATCGTCCAGAACGTGGCCAGAGATAACTCAGCGTCGATGACATTCACCGTTCACCGCAATGATTTAAAGCGCTCTGCCGAAATTTTGAAGCAGACAGCAGCAGATCTCGGCGCACTTGAAGTCACCACCGACGAGCGCATTGCAAAAATCTCTATCGTTGGCGTGGGCATGCGTTCCCATGCAGGTGTCGCGGCGCAGATGTTTGAAGCCTTAGCAAGTGAAGGGATCAATATTCAGTTAATTACCACGTCTGAAATTAAAATAACGGTCGTAATTGAGGAACGCTACCTAGAATTGGCAGTAAGAACGCTACATTCTGCCTTCGACCTAGAACAAACGGGCGTTCAAGAGGTCTGACCTTGGACATAAAGCGTAAAAGCTGATAGATTCACGCCTGTTATGGGTAGAGGTTTACTCAGGGCAGAAATCAAGTGGGGAGTGGCCGTAGCACTGGAGCAATAGTGAGTATGGCGGTTTAAGGAAATAAGCGTCACCTATAAGGTGAATAGCAGTGTAGGAGCTAGAAATGTTAATACTTACTCGACGAGTTGGAGAGACCCTAGTGATTGGTGACGAAGTCACTGTAACAGTGCTAGGTGTGAGAGGAAACCAGGTGAGATTGGGTGTAAACGCGCCAAAAGAAGTGGCAGTTCACCGTGAAGAGATCTACCAGCGTATTCAAATGGAAAAAGGTGGAGTAGATTCGTCTTCTGGCCAAGAATCCGACAATAACGGTCTTTGATTTTAGCGACAATGTGCTATTATGCCGCCGCTGTTTTAGGGCGGCATAGTTGTTTGTAACCACTCTAGTTTTTTGACTGTGCAACAACGCAATAGACAACAAGTTTTGGAGAAGTGGCCGAGTGGCTGAAGGCGCGCCCCTGCTAAGGGCGTATACGTTAATAGCGTATCGAGGGTTCGAATCCCTCCTTCTCCGCCAAAAAAAAATCCCCCGCGTCTGTGATGCGGGGGATTTTTTTTGCCTTCAGAATTCTACCGTGAGTGTACAACTGACGCCGAAAGCGGCCGCTAAAGTTGAAGCGAGCCACAGCACATCTCAAGCGCCTAAAACACAGGATCCCTAAGAAGCGTAATTTTTGGGCTTTAAACCGCTTTTAGTGTCATAAAAACGTTTGATTCGACAGAGATCGGCTTCGACATCATCAGTGGGTTCCATTAATCCGTCTATCCCAATCGTTCTTGTAACACTGTCTACATAAACAATTAGGATCGGTACCTTGGCTGCGGTTGCAACATGATGAAACCCGCGTTTCCAGTTGGGGTTGGCGCTGCGAGTGCCCTCGGGAGTAATGATTAGTACAAATTCTTCGCGATCTTCGTAAATATCGGCAATGAAGTTGACGAGTGCGCTTGCTTGGGTACGGTTTACCGGAATTGCTCCACAATAGCGCAGAAACCAACCCAAAGGGCCGACAAAGAGCGTACTTTTTATCAAGACGCTAGGCTGCAGGCGCAACACGGATACAGCCAGGACAAATAATACAAAGTCCCAGTTTGACGTATGTGGTGCCACGATGAGGACATATTTTTTTTGATTCTCAGGCAGTGCCCCGACAACCTGCCATCGAATAACTTTTAAGATGACCTTCGACAAGGCCCTCAATAGTGGGCTCAAAATGGGTGTGGAAAAAAGTGTGTAGCGCACAATTGTCTCCCAGAAAATTTATGCTAGTGAGGATACTCAACGCCGAGTAAATTTTAGTGGCTAGAGGTGGCGCGGAGCGAATTATCAACTAGATCTTTTGTTTTTTTTACCTGTATATGAGACGGTTGAGAAAAATCATCAATCAATGGGTGTTTTATATTCACATGAGTGATTTAGTTTCGCAATGCTCTGCAAGAGTTCGATTAATGCCGCTTGCAGTGATTTATACAGGGTAAAATTTATCTAACCCTACTATCAAGAGTCCCAAGCCTGCAGACCAAATAGTGCAAGCAACTATATCGAAGACCGTGAAACGCAGTCTTGAGGTACCACTTATTCCTACCAAAATTGGCACAATGCTTCTAATCGCTGTCATCAGGCGGCCAAGGATAATTGCGCTAGCACCATGATTAAGAATAAAGCTTTCAGTCTTTGCCAGCAGCTTGGCTCTCTTTTTGGCAAAGGCGGTGTGATGCAATTTCGGACCGTACCAGCGGCCCACATAAAACCCCAAATGATCTGCCAAGCACGCCCCTATAAAAGCCAGAGGGAGAATTTGATACAGGGTTGCTAATTGCTCGGCATAAAGAAAAGTGGCTACCGATAATAAAATAACACCTGAGGCAAATATACCAAGCCCCGGGCAGGCCTCTAAAAAAGCGAGCACAGGGATGATTTTCCATGCATTGTATTTTTCCGCTTCCAGCAGATTTAAGATCGTTTCGTCGATGAGCTTGTACCTTAAAGTTGTTTTGCGCCGATGATAGCAGAGCCTGACTCTTTGGATTCCCAAAAGTCGCGGAATTTATGTTGAGCTTCTAATAGCGCGGACCTTAGAGTGCATAGTATGTCATCGATTGAGTGGAGCTGAACAGTAGGAAAGGCATATCCCTTAGATCTAGGCTCATCTTTTAAATAGACATCTACGTATAAGGACTAATGAGTATTCGAGCTGCGCTCCCAATAGAGCGCGTTGTCGTTTGTTAAATTTACATGGGTGTTAAGACACAAAAGGCGGTGAAAGATGATGATTCTAGTCAGGAGGATGCTCCAAATAGGTCTAGCTGTATTTTTAATTTCCTCCAGCACAACCGCGGAGGAGCTTATGAAAGATAACTTTGAATCACAGCCGGAAATGCGATGGAGCTATTTTAGCGATCAAGTCATGGGCGGCATTTCGCAGGGAAGGGTAACCTTTGGCAGTCAAGACGGTGAATCGTTTGCTCATATGACTGGGCAGGTTAGTACGGAAAATAATGGCGGTTTTATCCAGCTGCGCAGGGTTATTGCAAAAAATAGTGTCGATTCGGCAGCTGGCGTTTACATCAAAGTGCGCGGTAACGGCCAACAGTATTACCTCCATCTGCGCACCGCTGGAACTTTACTGCCTTGGCAGTACTATCAAGCGAGCTTTGCATCTACCTCGGACTGGCAAACGGTGAGAGTCCCTCTGAGTGATTTTGTGCGGTCCGGTAACTGGCTTGGTAAAGCCGTCAAAGCTAGCTCGATTCGAAGTATTGGTATTGTTGCCTATGGGCGAGACCATAGTGCTGATCTCCAGATTGCCGAGATCGGTTTTTATTAATGGCGGCTCGCAACTGGTTTATTGTCAAAGTGAGGTGTCTGTTACATCAATAATATCGACGAATCTTTCTGCATGTCTAAATGACACTGACGCTTGCCTCTCTGCGAACGCCTTTACTCAGCTCACGCTTCTCAGTGAATTCCATTCTAGTATTGGATATTAAGAATAGCCCCTTACTAATAAAGCTTCAGCCGTAATCCTTTGTATTAAAATGGTTTTTTTAAATGGTTGTGAGTTATTGGTGCATTTTATTAAAAACAATCTAGATTGTACCCTGCATATCGAATAGACTAGTTTCGCCGTTTTAGCCTTCATTTAATGATTATTCTTACTTGTAGGTATCTCACAGCGTGATATTTAGTTTTTTCGCGGTTAAACAAAGCGAATAGAGAGAGTGCTGATGGCAGATTAGTTGGCAATTGAATCGCCAAAAAAATTTCAGCAGAATAATAGAAAAACTATCTTTAAAAGTTTGGGAGATTTTATTCATGCAGCAAAAACTCAAGAGTATAGCCACGCTTTCCTTTGCCCTTATGCTTTCTGCCTTTAGCGCGGTAACTGTCGCCGACGGCAATTTACCCATTGTCGCTATTACAAAAATAAAAGCGCCAGTGAACGATACCTACCGTGATTACAGGGTCAATGCTAAGGAAGGAAACTTCCAGACTATGCTCGAGACGCAAATGACTCAGGTCGGTCGCTTTAAGATTATTGAGCGCAACCGCGTCGATGAAATTTTGGGTGAGCAAGGTTTAAATAACGAATTCGGAGATGGAAGTACAGCCGGAGGTGGATTTAACGTAGCGGGCGTAGACTATTTAGTTTATGGCGCAATTACAAAGCTGGGCCAGAGAAAAAGTGCCATTGGCACGGGAAACTTTGTGAGCGCTGCACTGATTACCGAGTTTAGTGTTGATATAAAAGTTGTTGATGCTTCTACCGGCGAAGTCCGCAAGGCTGAAACGGTTGCGGTGGAAGCTAAGACTGCGGACGGAATGGCTACCGGCTCATTCGCGACCGTAAAAGGAGAGGGTGATCCTCTGTCAGATGTACAGCGCATTGCTGCAAAAAAAGTGGCAGCTTTAATCGCAACTAGTATTTTTCCGATCGAAGTAGTGAGGGGCGGTGATGTCGTGTATCTCAATTACGGCAGCGCCATTTTGGATAAAGGCGATATTGTTAGCGCTTTTCGTCCAGGTGAAGAGCTTATTGATGAGGCCACGGGTATCAGTCTTGGGTCTGAAGAGTCTTTCGAAGGCGAGTTGGAAGTGACAGAAACGACCGCGAAATTCAGTAAGGCTAAACTGCTAAGCGGAGAGACACCATCAAAAGGTAGTATTATAAGAATAAAACAAAAATCGTCAGAAAAAGGCTCTTCTAATGGAAAGGTTGGCGAAAAACGTGGGCGTAAAATCTAATAATAAGGAAAAAAAATGTTCTCTAAAATAATAGGTTTGAAAACAGTTATCAGTTTTTTGTTCGTCTTAATGTCAGGACTCGTGGTTGCCGACAGCAATAAGCCAATTGTCGCGGTGGGTACGTTTGAAAGCTCATTTAACGATTACGACACTCGCAATATCCAAACAGCGATTGAAACTGCATTGTCAAAAACACAAAAGTTCTCAATATTTGAGCGGGGCCGTTTGGATCAGCTTTTAAAAGAGCAGGGTATGGCGGCAGCTGGGCTTGTAGGCGGGTCAGGGCAAATCGGTGGTTTTGAGGGCGTCGATTATCTTATCTATGGACGCGTCACGCAGCTCGGTTTAGAAAGTCAGAACCTGCTTATTATGAGTGCCTGTGAGGCCAAATTAGGCATTGATATTCGAGTCGTTGATGTTAAAACCGGTGAGATTCGCTTGAGTGAAACCCTGCAGCAAGATGATCAGGTTAATACGGCCGACTCTAATTCAGATCCTTGCAGAGGAATTACTATATCTGCGTTTGATAATTTAACCGCAAGCACCGCTCGCGAACTCGCTGAAAAGTTGACTCAAAGTCTCTTCCCCGTAAAGCTGGCCAAGGTTTCAGACGGCGAGGTTTACCTAAACTACGGTGAAGGATTTTTAGATAACGGTGAAGTGCTTAAGGTGGTTTCGTTGGGCGAAGGATTTGAAGATCCTGATACTGGCGAAATTATTGGCGCAGAGGAAGAGCTTCGCGCAGTGATCAAAGTCACCAAGCTCCGTCCCAAATTTTCTATTGCTCAAATTGTGCTGCAAAATGGTAAATTGAGCGTAGGTGATGTTGCTAATCGATTATCGAAAAAGGCCCAAAAGAATGCCGGTAAATTGATTAAGTCCTGTCAAAAATCTATTTCCAGTATGGAGAAGTCCTGCAAAAAGAGTGGTGACAAATGTGATAAAGCGATTGAAAAGAAAAACGCTGCTTGCTCACTGAGTTAGATTTTAGCTTCCGACCGGCCCCTTAGGGTCGGTCGTTACTCTGCTTAAACCCTCTCCAAACGCAGAGACTTCTGCGCGTTTCCCATAAGGGCGCGCTGGGGTCGCCTCACAAGGTTATCTTGACCGCCGTCGCTGATCTCAATGCTTTTGCGCGGGCTTGGTCGGTGTTCAGATCTCTGGCCAGTGCCACGCCCATGCGACGCTTGCCGGCCACCTCAGGCTTTCCAAAAAGACGCAAGTCTGTATCGGGTTCAGCTAGCGCTTGGCTGAGCTGTCCAAACTGTGTTTGAGTCGATTGTCCATCAACGAGAATTACGGCGGAGGCAGATGGGCCGCGCTGGCGGATGACAGGGATTGGCAGGCCTAAAAAGGCTCGCGCGTGTAGGTCGAATTCTGAAAGATCTTGCGATATCAGTGTCACCATTCCGGTGTCGTGGGGGCGGGGCGAAACTTCACTGAACCAGACATCGTCACCTTTTATAAAAAGCTCGACGCCAAATAAACCCTTGCCACCAAGTGCATCTGTAACTGCGCGCGCAATGCGCTCAGATTCGGCACGGGCTTTGACGCTCATCGCTTGCGGTTGCCAGGACTCCTGATAATCGCCATCTTCCTGTCGATGACCTATGGGTTCACAAAACAGCGTGCCTCCGGCATGACGCACGGTGAGCAGTGTTATTTCGTAATCAAAATCAATCACACCTTCGACAATAACCCGACCCGCGCCAGCGCGACCACCTTCTTGAGCGAAGAGCCATGCGTTTTTGATCGCGTCGGGGGTTTTGATCATGCTTTGACCTTTGCCAGATGAGCTCATAATGGGCTTTACGATGCACGGGAAACCGATGTCATGCACAGCTTTTGAAAAGTCATTGTAGGTGTCGGCAAACCGATAACTCGATGTGGGCAGCTTAAGTGTCTCAGCCGCGAGTGTGCGAATGCCTTCTCGGTTCATGGTTAGGCGTGCGGCATTGGCTGTGGGTACCACGGTAAAGCCCTCTTTCTCGAGCTGAACGAGGACTGCTGTGTCAATGGCTTCGATTTCAGGCACGATGAAGTCGGGGCGCTCGAGTTCAATCACGCGGCGTAGTTCCGCACCATCTAACATGGAAAAGACATGCGCGCGATCAGCCACTTGCATAGCGGGTGCATTGGCGTAGCGATCGCAGGCAATCACTTCTACGCCGAGCCGCTGAAGGGCGATCACTACTTCTTTGCCGAGCTCGCCGGAACCGCAGAGTAAAACTTTGGTGGCAGTTGTCGAAAATGGTGTGCCAATTGTCGGCATAAGAAGCTCCTTTGAGGATAACTAAAGCGGAATCATAGGGGTTTAGCACTGCAAAGGCCATGATCGCTTACAGGCATACAGAAACAAATATTAATCTTCATGGTTAGGCTCGATAGCATTTGGCGCGATACATTACTTATTGCAGTGATGGTTTTGATTGCCAGCTTGGTGCTGATTTGAGATAGTCTCTGTCGATTAGTTGCGGCAGTGAATAGCTTCACCCATTAGTCCGTATCTGCGCACATGATTGTGTTGCAATTTATTGGCTTGAATAGGTAAGTTGAGATAGGTGGTTAAATACACCCTGCGCAAAACTAAAATTACTAACATTATTTGGGGAATTGATTTGAAAAATTTACTGATAATTGCAAGCACGCTGGCGGTGCTGGGTGGTTGTGGCGACAAGGCGGTTGAGACGCCGGTTGAAACAGCTTCCTCTTACTTGGGCGATTGCGCAGGCGCGCCGGGTGAGACGCCTCTGTTAAATACTGTTGATCGTGACGATTGGGGCAGTGCTGGTTTGGATCTGGCTGCGATGGATAAGCGCTTTGCTCCGGGTGACGATTTTTTCTGTTACGTCAACGGATTGTGGTACGCAAACCTAGAAATGCCTGACGACAAAACACGCTATGGCTCCTTTACGGTTCTCAGTGACAAGTCTGAGGCCCGGGTAAAAACAATTATCGAAGAACTTGCGAGTGCCAAGCCAAATATCGAGACGATGGAAGGCAAAGTAGCTGCTTATTACAATGCTTTCTTAAATGTCGATGCCATTGAAGCCGCTGGTATGGCGCCCGTGCAGCCCTATATTGACCGGATTAACGCGATTGCCGATCTTGAGGGACTGGCTGCGACATTTGCAGCAACAGGATTTTCAAGTCCCATCGGCGGCTGGGTTGATGTCGATTCAAAAGATCCCAGCAGCTACATTTTTCACCTGACTCAGGGCGGCTTGGGTTTGCCCGATCGCGATATGTATTTAACCGATGACGGCAAAAACGTGGAAACCCGTGAGGGCTACCTGAAGTATCTAACGGTGCTGCTTGGCGAGGCTGGTTATGCTGATGCGGCTGAGGCTGCAGCGCGTGTCTTGGCTCTTGAAACAGAGATTGCCAAGGCGCACTGGGATCGCACAGTGGGGCGAAACCGCGACCTCACCTACAACAAAATCAGCAAAGGGGAACTGGTTGCATTGAGTGACAAATTCCCCGTCGCAACGATGCTGACGGCGCTGCAATTGGCAGATCAAAAAGAGTTTGTTGTTCGTCAGTTGATGCCCGATGCGGAGAGAATCGCTGAACTTGGTTTGACCGATGAGCAAGTCGCTAAAATTTCTGGCGGCGGTATTGCAGGGCTCTTGTCGGTAATGGCAACTGCTAATTTAGACGATTGGAAGGCCTATCTAACAGCGCATTTACTGTCTGATTTTTCTTCGGTATTGCCAGCCAAAATTGATGAGGCGTCTTTTGCTTTTTATTCCAAGCAACTGCGCGGTCAGGCTCAGCAGCGACCTCGCTGGAAACGCGCGGTAACGGGTGTTGAGGGTGCGCTGGGTGAAGCAGTGGGCAAAGTGTACGCTGCCCGTTATTTCCCTGCTGAAAACAAAGTAGCCATGGATAAATTGGTGAGTAACTTGCGCAAAGCGATGGCCGATAATCTCAATCAACTCGATTGGATGGGTGAGGAAACCAAAATTGAAGCGCGCGACAAGTTAGCTAAATTTACGCCTAAAATTGGCTACACCGAAAAGTTTGAAACCTACGACAGCCTTGTGGTTGGCAACAGTGCGTTTGCCAATCTAATTGCGTCAAGCGAGTGGGGTTATCAAGATATGATCGCGCAGCTTGGACAGCCTATCGACAAGACCGAATGGTTTATGTTGCCACAAACGGTGAATGCGTATTACAGCCCGAATCGCAATGAAATTGTTTTCCCCGCGGCTATTTTGCAGCCTCCGTTCTTCAATATGGATGCAGATCCAGCGGTTAATTACGGTGCTATCGGTGGCGTAATTGGACACGAGATGGGGCATGGTTTTGATGATCAGGGTGCCAAGTCAGACGGCGACGGCGTTCTTCGAAACTGGTGGACGCAGGCGGACAATGAAGCCTTTGTGGCCAAAACAGACGCATTGGTCGGCCAGTACAACCAGTTCTGTCCGATTGATGACGGCAAAGCCTGTGTGAATGGTCGTCTTGGTCTGGGTGAAAACACCGGTGACCTCGGTGGCTTATCGATGGCCTATAAAGCCTACAAGATGAGCCTCGATACCAATGGTGATGGCAAGATCAGCGAAGAGGAACAGGCACCTGTTATTGATGGATTTACCGGTGATCAGCGCTTCTTTATGGCCTGGGCACAAGTTTGGCGAAATAAGTACCGTGAAGAAGCCCTGCGTCAGCAGTTGATTCAGGGGCCGCACAGTCCTCCATACTTCCGTGTCAACGGCGTGGTAAGAAATTTCAACGAATGGTATGACGCATTTGGCATAGGTCCAGACAACGCACTGTACTTGCCGCCAGAGCAGCGTATTCGTATTTGGTAATCGCAGCAGTGATGAAAAAAAACGGCTCTTCGGGGCCGTTTTTTTATTGTGATAACTCGCGCGTGTCAAAGATGATATTTCAGTTGCACGTTGGTGCAGCACCGGTAAACTGAAGCGCTAAGAGGTGACCAAAGAGTTGCCATTTAATAGGGGGAATACCAATGATAGATCTTCACGCGCTGCACTCGGTTGCAGATATTAGCCGCCATCAGGCACGGGTCAACGGCGATCGTATTGCGCTGGTCTTTGAGGGCCGCGAAACTACCTATAGTGAGCTCGATGAGAGAACCAGTCGTGTCGCCAATGGACTTGTAGCTGAAGGGTGTAAAGAAGGCACTCGAATTGGTTATCTCGGTAAAAACAGCGACTATTATTTTGAAGTGATGCTGGGTGCCGCGAAAGCCAAGGCGGTGATCGCTGGGGTGAATTGGCGGTTAGCAGCCGCAGAATTGGACTATGTGCTAAACAACGCTGAGACAGAGGTACTTTTTGTCGGCGCTGAGTTTTACGCGGTTATTCAAGCGTTAGCGCCCTCGCTTAAATCGCTTCGGACCATTATTGCTATCGATGGTGATCATAGCGACTGGGTTGCTTTTCCCGCATGGCGTGACGCGCAAGAGATCACCGATCTCAACTTGCCTACTGCTACAGACGATGATGTGGTACAGATGTACACCAGTGGTACCACAGGTAATCCGAAGGGCGTTCAGCTTACGAATGGTAACTATTTGGATTTGATGGATCAGGCAGGTAATGGCGGCTGGGGCGACTGGAACGCCGGTGAGGCTAACCTTGTGGCCATGCCTATTTTCCATGTTGCAGGTGTCAATATTGGCTTAATTGGTCTGGCACAGGGTTTGGTCAATGTGATTATAAAAGACGTTGACCCTGTTGTTATTCTGAACCTGTTGGAGCAGTACCGGGTTAAATATGCATTTTTTGTTCCTGCTGTGATTTTGTTCTTAAACTCTGTGCCAGGTGTTAACGAGCGTGATTTTTCAAACCTGTCGATGATTTTGTATGGTGCTAGCCCGATTTCTGAAGAGGTGCTGTTGACTGCAAAAGGTATTTTTAAATGCAATTTTTGCCAGGTCTATGGGCTCACGGAAACGTCGGGTGGTGGCACAATTCTCCCCCCAGAAGATCATGACCCAGCGCGGGGCAAGTTGCGCTCATGCGGAAAACCTCCCGCGACCGCGCAGGTGCGCATATTGGGCGCAGACGGTCATGATGCCGCCGCCAATGAAGTTGGTGAGATACTTTATCGGTCCGGCAGTCTGATGAAAGGTTACTGGAAAAATGATGAAGCGACTGCCAAAGCAATTAAAGATGGCTGGTTTTATACTGGCGATGCAGGTTATTTAGATGATGAGGGTTATCTGTATATTCACGACCGAATAAAAGATATGGTCGTCTCCGGTGGTGAAAATATCTACCCAGCTGAAGTTGAAAACGCGCTCTTCGCACACGATGCCGTGGCTGATGCTGCTGTGATTGGTGTGCCGGATGATCGCTGGGGAGAAGCGGTGAAAGCAGTGGTGGTGTTAAAGCCGGGGAAAACAGCAACAGAGGAGGATATTATCCATTTTGTTAAGAGTAAAATTGCGGGATACAAAGTGCCAAAGACGGTCGATTTTGTCACCGCGCTGCCGCGCAACCCCACCGGTAAACTGTTGAAACGTGAACTGCGCGCACCCTATTGGGAGAAACAGGGTCGTCAAATCAACTAAAGAAAAATAGGCTCTCGCAGCGCATAAAAAAATCCCCGATAGTCGAGGTGATAAGGCATCATCTCAACTGCTCGGGGATTTTTATTTAGGGGCCTAAACACTTAGACTAGAACTTCGACTAAAAGCTTCGACTAAAAGCTTAGACTAAAACTTAGGCTAAAAGCATAGCCATGTATATCAGTGTAACGACCGACGAAATCCACGTTACACTGCGAAGTGCGGCAATGCCAAAACCATAGCAGGCCAAGTAGATTACTCTCAGACCTATCCAAGTCATGGCTGCGGCAGACACGTCTACATTCAACTGCATAGCAAGTAGACAGAGAGCGAGGAATGCCGGCAAGCTTTCTTGCAGGTTGGTGGCAGCTCTGCGCACGCGCTGCAACGCTAGTGACACCTCTGGCTCTTGATCGCGGTTCGACATCATGTAGGCCATGTTTTTGCGATTAAGCACGAATGGTAATAACCAAATTTGAACAAGCGTTAGAATCAAAGCGTAAATAATGACATCAGGCATTTTATATTTCCTTTATCGTTTTAATTATGGAGGATTATTATTTTGCTAACGAACACAGTGTAAAAGTTTGAAAGCGCTTTAGCTAGAGAGTGCTTGGCAATGGAATGTTAACGGTCTTATATTACAGGCGAAATTACAGGCTATTTTACGCGCGCCAATGCTACCCCTATGGCGTATCATTAGCCGAGAGCTGAGCCGCGCATAATGGCGCAGCCATCAAAACAGAGGACAGTCTATGAGCAAGCCGAACAGTGCATTTAACCAACCCCTAGGTGGCAATGATATGCCGCGCTTTGCTGGGCAGGCGAGCTTTTTTAGGCTGCCTGTGCACGCCGATGCGCGGGGGTTAGATGTCGCACTCATTGGTATGCCGGTTGATATAGGTACCAGCAATCGCAGCGGTGCGCGTTTTGGCCCGCGCCAAATTCGCGCTGAATCTGTGCTGGTGCGTCCTTACGGCATGGCCACACAGGCAGCGCCGTTCGACTCGTTTCAAATTGCCGATATTGGCGACGTTGCAGTTAATCCCTATAACCTTCTGAAAACTGTCGACGCAATCGAAGCGGCGATTGATGCGGTTTTGGCTGAGGGTGCTAAACCCATATCGGTTGGTGGAGACCACACCTGTACGCTGCCAGTATTGCGCGCACTGCACAAAGTTCACGGTCCCGTGGCACTTATTCATATTGATGCCCACGCTGACATTAATGACACCATGTTTGGGGAAAAAATAGCCCATGGCACCGTATTTCGGCGCGCCATTGAAGAGGGGCTTATTCAAACACCGAAAATGTTTCAGATTGGTCTGCGGGCGACAGGGTATGCCGCAGATGATTTCGATTGGTCGCGAGAGCAAGGCGCTCGCGTTATCACGGCAGAAGAGTGTTGGTACAAGTCGTTGACGCCACTGATGAATGAGATTCGTGGGACTATTGGCAGCGAGACGCCAGTGTACCTGACGTTTGATATTGACGGTCTCGACCCGTCCGTAGCGCCCGGCACCGGTACTCCAGAGCCGGGTGGTTTGAGCGCCTCGCAAGGGTTGGAGGTGATTCGCGGCTGCTTCGGCCTGAACCTTGTTGGCTGTGACTTGATGGAAGTGTCGCCACCCTATGACAGCAGTGGCAATACCGCGCTGCTGGCGGCTAACTTGCTGTTTGAAATGCTCTGCAGCTTGCCTGGCTGCATACGGCGCAGTTAGCGGGCGGCTGCAGGGAGTGGTGCGGGTACCCCTTCAAATACCGTCCCCCAAATTTTAATCGCTTTGATTTGGCTCGGTTTTACCTTGTAAGGGTCTGACTCAAGAACGGTAAAATCGGCTTTTTTTCCGGCTCTAATCGAGCCAATCTCGTCTTCCCAACCGATAACCCAAGCCGCATTGCTAGTGATGGCGCGCAAGCCAGCATCGACGCTGACACGCTCAAGATCACCAGTAAGATTGCCGTTGATGGTGATGCGGTTTACCGCCGCCGACACGAGGGTGAGTGGTTCCAGGGGCGCCATGGGGCTATCCGAGTGAAAGGCAAAGGGCACGCCGAGTCGTTCGAGGGAGCCGAGGCGCACCATCTGGTTGCCGCGATCTGCCCCCAACCATTGCTCGCTATACATATCGCTAAGAATAAAATGATAGTACGGGTTGGCCGAGACGACGGCGCCAAGTGTCTTTAACTGGCGATTTTGATCTTCTGTGGTGTAGGCAAAGTGTTCCAGTGCGAGTCGATGGTCTGCGCGCGGGGTGTTTTTTTGCAGCGTTTTTAGCAATTCAATCAATGCCGCAGCACTGGCGTCGCCGTTGGTATGGGCATGTAACTGATAGCCTGCATCCCAAAAAGCCTGCGCCCACTCGGTGGTGATTGATAACGGATTCATCCATACCCCTTCATGACCGTCGATGTAGCCGGGAAAGCCAAATTGTGCCAAGCCACTGTAGATCGCGCCGTCCATCATTAATTTGAAGCGCCGATCGATCAACACGCGATGGCTATTGCCTGCCCGCCACTCATCAATCTCCTCCATGGCCTGCGCAATAGTGCGTCCGCGACTAATAAAGTCGGAAATGATAGGGGTTAAAATCACGCGAGCCGGCGCCTCGCGCGACTCCATGGTGTGGCGAATCAGCGTTGTTTCCGCAGTGGGATTACCAAAAATACCGATGCCCATATCCAGCGCAGTAGTAACACCACCGCGGTGGACCATATCGATAAAGTTGACCATGCCGTGCGCGAAGCGGGCAGGATCAAATAGGAAAGGCATTTTGGGTATAAGTGCAAACATGCCGAGTTCCCAAAAATGGCCTTCGTGCCAATTGACCATGCGGTTGTCGCGCACATCGTCTTCCGTCAAACCAATTAATGCGAGCGCGGCATCGTTGGCAACGATTTCGTGGAACGAGCGGTGCCAGAGCATCACTGGTTGATTGGGGAAGAGTTTATTCAGCGCATCGCGATCGAGCTTGCCATGCCAGAGCGGGTGATAGCCCCAGGTGATGAACGGAATACTGCTGTCGCTGTGTTGAGCGACTAAGGCTGTCAGTGCGGTCAAATAGGCGGCAGGGGTTTTTGCACCGGGAAACTCGCCGGTGGGAAGCGACCAGTCATCTGGCGCCAGAAAAGGAAACTGCGTCAACACCGCGGGCAGGGAAGGGTGGACGTGGGGATCAATAAACCCCGGCAGAATAATTTTGTCCTCGAAGCGTCGATCAATGCGCGCGCCTTTTTGTGAGGTCCAGCTCTGCAGCGACTCAAGGGTGCCGACGGCAACGATGCGCCCGTCAGCCACCGCCACAGCGCTCGCCTCGGGCATGGCGGGTTCCATGGTAATAATTTTTTTCGCGGTATAGACCACCAGTTCATTGTCGCTAATCTGCTCTTGGGCGTGTGTCGCTGCCGCCAGTGGGAGAGATATTGACATCAATAGGACCATTGCAGCGCCTAAATGCCGAAGGGTGCGTAAAACGGAGACCATGGGTTTTCTCTCTTATTATTTTATTGTTTCAGCGTTAAAAAAGAGTAACGATGACTCTCTGCAGAATACCAGAACGATAGTGGATCGCCTATTTGCGGCAAGTATCTTCTGCAACTACTATGGCAGCTCTGACAAAGGTTCTTTTATGGCAGCATCTGACTCGTTTATTCCACTCGACTTTGCGCCGCTGCCGGAAGCGGCAATGCAGCAGGCGGCCGCGACGTTTTACCAAACAATGGCCAAGCGCCGCTCAGTGCGCGATTTTTCCGATAAACCGATTCCCGACACTGTTCTCGAACAGGCAATTTTGGCTGCGGGAACTGCACCCAGCGGCGCCAATATGCAGCCGTGGCATTTCGTGGTGGTACAAGACCCGAACTTGAAACAACAAATTCGCCTAGCGGCGGAAAAAGAGGAGCGCGAACTCTACGCTCATCGCGCATCAGACGAGTGGCTGCAAGCTTTGGCGCCACTAGGCACCGACGCCAACAAACCGTTTCTGGAGACAGCTCCCGCGCTTATTGCAGTGTTTCTCAAGAAAGTGACCCTCGCGGAAGATGGCAGCAAGCAGAAAAATTATTACACCTCTGAATCTGTCGGCATTGCGACAGGCATGTTGATTACCGCGCTCCATCAGGCGGGCCTTGCGACGTTGACCCACACGCCCAGCCCCATGAAATTTCTCAGTGATATTCTGCAGCGGCCGAGTTATGAGCGACCCTTTCTGCTGCTCGTCGTGGGTTATCCGGCTGACGGCGTTCAGGTGCCCAATATTGAAAAGCTCCCATTGGGTAGTATTGCTACCTTTCTGTAGGTACAACGGGCTAAAGCATGTATTAGCCCGCTGGACTTTGCCATAATGCACTTTGCCATAATGAAGAAACGCGCAACAAACACCCCAGACAAATCCGTGGAATATAGATGTCACAATTGACCCATCTGAATATAAAAGGCGAAGCGCATATGGTGGATATCTCGGCGAAGGCAGAGACCACCCGGACCGCGCGGGCACAATCACAGGTGCAACTGACGGATAGCATCGTTGCCGCCATTACGGACGACAGCCTGCCGAAGGGCGATCTTTACGCCACCGCGCGCATTGCAGGCATACAGGCTGCGAAGAAATGCAGCGACCTTATTCCGCTCTGTCACCCCTTGCCCCTAACCAAGATTACTGTCGATTTAGAGCTGCGCGCTAACCTTATGGTGATAACCGCGCTGTGCAAAACCACCGGTAAAACCGGCGTTGAAATGGAGGCCCTTACCGCCGCGTCGATTGCGGCGCTCACCGTTTACGATATGTGCAAAGGCATCGACAAGGGCATGGTCATCCGTCAGACACGACTGCTGGAAAAGTCCGGCGGAAAATCCGGCGACTGGCTGGCGGGGGACGCTGAGATTGATTAGGTTGCACTTCTTTGGCCGCTTGAGCGATCTGGCCACGCAGGTTCCGTCGCGCTGCGCGGGTGAAACGCCCCATGCTATTCGCCAGTGGCTCGCTGAGGATTTTCCCGAATTGGCAGTGCAGCTCAATGAACCGCAGGTTCTGGTTTCGGTAAACCACTGTATTGTCGATTGGCAGACTCCGCTCACCGATGGCGATGAAGTTGCGTTTTTACCGCCCGTCACAGGCGGATAGTCATGCTGACGACGCTGCGTATTCAAGCTGAAGACTTTGACTTAGCGGAACAGTACAGCCTTCTGCGCTCATCTAGCCCAGCGACGACAGAGATCGGTGCGATTGTTACTTTCACGGGCTTGGTGCGTGAGTTTGAACCCCGCTCCAGAGATCATAATGACGATGGCGGTGCTCTCGATGGCATGCGTCTTCAGCACTACCCGGGCATGACCGAAAAATTATTACAAGGCATTATTGATGACGCGGCACAACGCTGGCCGCTGCTGGCAGTCACTGTTATTCATCGCGTTGGCCATCTCGCCCCCTGCGATCAAATTGTCTTTGTGGGTGTTGCCAGCGAGCATCGTCAGCCCGCGTTTCAAGCGGCAGAATTTATAATGGATTATTTGAAAACCCGAGCGACATTTTGGAAGCAGATCACCATTGATGGTCAGCCTCGCTGGGTCGACAGTAAGGACTCTGATACCACGGCAGCGAGGCGCTGGGATGCACAATGTGATGGCTAATATCGTGACGGCTAATATCGACGGACTCATACTGGCTGCTGGCCGCTCAAGACGCATGAATGGCGGTGACAAACTACTCGCCCTATTGGGTGGCAAAACCTTAGTGGAGCATGTTGTCAGTCGCTTGCAGCCGCAAGTGAGCCATCTATTTATCAATGTCACCCCGAGCGCTGGCGCGGAACTCAAAGCCCGAACGTCCCTCGACTGTCCGCTGATTGCAGATCAAGGCGACGATTATTGCGGGCCGCTAATGGGACTCTGGAGTGCGCTAGTCAGCGGAAAGCTGAGTGATGCCGAGTATCTGGCTGTCGTGCCCTGCGATGGCCCATTTTTACCCCCGACCCTGGTTCGCGAGCTGCACGCAGCAGCGACCCGCAGCGACGCTGATGTGGCCTGTGTGCACTATGGGGGCGTTGCCCAGCCAACCTTTTCGCTGTGGCACAAACGCGCGTTAGGCGCCATTGAAAAGGCTGTTGCGAGAGATCGTCAGGGCAGCCTAAAAGCACAGATAGCGCGACTGGACAGCGTCTATGTGGATTGGCCCGAGGCAACGATTAACCCGTTTTTTAATATTAATACA
>OBNN01000033.1_pt1 | contig 24405 bp, 15 predicted proteins | sample 1470811 | NCBI WGS metagenome assembly OBNN01 (sample SAMEA3275570, study PRJEB22092) | marine metagenome | biome: Estuarine Biome; feature: Surface Water; material: Coastal water | collected 2014-06-21T11:15:00+00 | depth 1 m
CGGGTGGCGAGTATAAGTTGCACGAGATACTCCTCGACAGGCTCGGCCATATGTACGCTGATCGCCTGTTTGCGCGCAGCAAAAAGGGTTTCTTGCGTAAGTGTTTCAACTGCGGCCACTGGTTCTTTGAGGGCTTCCCGCCGCGACAGTTGCAGAATTAATCGCTCGCTTTTGGGGGCTGGGTAGTCAACCATCACATGCATCAAAAAGCGATCCATCTGCGCTTCAGGCAACGGATAGGTACCTTCTTGCTCAATTGGATTTTGTGTAGCCATCACTAAAAATAGCTCGGGCAGAGGGTAGGTGGTGCCACCTACTGACACTTGACGCTCGGCCATGGCTTCGAGCAGGGCCGACTGGACTTTCGCTGGCGCGCGGTTAATTTCGTCCGCCAAAACCAAGTTGTGAAAGAGAGGTCCTGCCTGAAATTCGAAGGTGCCTTGCTGAGGCCGAAATATCTCGCTGCCGGTAATATCCGCGGGCAGAAGGTCTGGGGTGAATTGCACGCGCTGAAAGTCACCTTCAATACCCTCAGCCAGCGTTTTAATGGCCTTAGTTTTGGCCAGTCCAGGAGCACCTTCGACCAGCAGGTGCCCGTCGGCCAAAAGGGCGATAATCAGTCGTTCGACCAAATGCTCTTGGCCCACAATTTGTTGGTTGAGCCAATCTTTGAGTAGATGTATTTTCTGTTGCAAAACATTCCCCTATAACATGCGGTTTAGACAGATGAGCGGGCCATGATAGTGGTTAGATTATTAACACACAAACCGGATTTTCTGCGCTATAGTTAGGCCCAATTGGCGCCAGCCTATTGCTGGTTGTTACAGACTAAATTTTTCGCAAAAGGTTGCAAATTTTTATCATGGATGTGCAAAAAACCACTGGCAGAGATGCTCTGCTAAATATTCTGAAAACCACGGCTGCGCATCATTTACGCGCCGAGCGCGCTGACCAGTTTATAGAGTTTGTTGCCAACGCGATGAATTTTTATCCTGACGCTTCTTATCTTGCCCGTCCTGCAGACCTTATTTTCCACAGTTTATTCGGTCTGTTTGTCTTCGCGGAAGAGGGCAGTGGCAGTCAGTCTCCAAGCAGTGCGCGGGTAAAAGTCTTTAATCCGCAGCCTGAAGTCGATGGTTGGCTAAGCGCTCACACCAGTATCTATGTGAACCAACGAGATATGCCATTTTTGGTCGACTCGTTGCGTATGGCGCTCAATCGACGCGGATTAAATATCTTTACCTTGCAGAGTAATCCTGTGTGGGTGTCGCGAAGTGCTGATGGCGGTTTGCTGCACAGCAATCGTGTTTTTTTTGAAGGTGCCCATCGCGAAGCATTTATTGCTATTGAGATTGATCTTCACCGCGACACCGAACTGCCGGATCTCGAACGGGATTTGCTGGCGGTGCTTGAAGATGTGCAAATAGTAGTCGATGACTTTGATCCAATGCGTCAGCGCGTGGATAAGTTAATTACCGAGCTTTCAGAGACGGCAGCCAACGTCACAAACTGCAAAGAGTCGCTAGAATTTTTACGCTGGATTCACAACGGTTATTTTACATTTCTTGGCAGTGCCGAGTTTGATTTAGTGCGCGACGATGGCGAGCTCTATCTGCGCGAAATTACTCAGAGTCGATTGGGCTTGATGGACAAGTATGGTGGTGACACCCGCGAGGAGTCTCTTAAACGGCTGAATCCGGGTGTGATGGCACTGTATGAAAGCGAAGATATTCTCACCTTTACCAAGTCTTCGCGTCGGTCACGTGTGCACCGCGATGTCTACTCCGATTATTTGGTGGTTAAGCGCTTTAATAACAGTGGCGAGCCAATTGGTGAGGTGCGTTTTCTCGGGCTGTACACCTCGCAGTTTTACTCTTACAGTCCGCGGCGCATTCCTATCTTGCGCGACAAAGTGAATTGGGTTGTCGATAATTCAGGCTTTGATAAAAACAGCCACGACGGCAAAACACTGCTGTCGATTCTTGATTTCCATCCACGTGATGAGCTTTTTCATTTGACCCGCGAAGCCCTTGCTGAGACGGCCATTGGGATTTGGCAGATTCAAGAGCGTCGTGTGATTAAAGTGTTTCTTCATGCCGACCCGTTCGATAAATTTGTTAGCTGTGTGGTTTATTTGCCGCGAGAATCCTTCAATACAGAGGCGCGGATTAAGATCCAGCAGGCTATCGGCGAAGAGCTTGATGCACCTGAGTGCGAATTCACCACGCAGTTTTTGCCCGAATCCGTGCTGGTAAGAATATATCTGGTCTATCAAGTACGCAGCAAAAAGTATCTGCAAATAGAGCCCGCAACGCTGGAAGCAATTGTCACGCAAATTACCCGTGACTGGAGCGGCGCCTTTGCTGATGAGGCAATTGCTCAGTGGGGCGAGCGCGACGGCCACCCGATTGCGCGGCAGTTTCAGCGAGCCTTTCCTGCGGCCTACCGCGAAGCCTACGCGCCGTCACAAGCGCTTGCCGATGTTGCTCTGATCGAGGAGCTGGAGGACGCCAGTCAGCTTGCCATTGCCTTTACCCATGTCGACGGTGAACAGGCTAACTCGCTGCAACTCAAGCTGTTCCACTGTGATACTCCCCTCGAACTCTCTGACATGATTCCCATGCTGGAAAATCTCGGTTTTCGCGTGATGGTCGAGCATCCCTATCTGATCAAGCCAGATGTCGGCCCTGCGGTGTGGCTGCAGGATTTCACCCTGTCATTTTCTCTCGACGTCAATGTCGACGTGTCAGCGGTGCAGGGCAGTTTTAAAGATGCCTTGCGTGTTGTTTGGCAAGGGCAGGCAGAAAACGACAGTTTCAATCGCCTTGTTATTGGCGCGCGGCTCGATTGGCGTTCCGTGGCGATGTTGCGGCTCTATGCGCGCTATCTTAAACAGCTGGGAATTGCCTACAGTCAAGAGTTTATCGCCGACACATTGGCTCGCCATTTGGATATCACCCGTAACTTGGTAGCCCTATTCAAGAGCTATTTTGATCCGCGCTATGCCGCTGACAAAGATCGCAGCGAGCGCTCCGATGGTCTCTCGCAAAAAATTCGGCAGAGCTTGGACGCTGTCGACAACGTCAGTGAAGATCTTGTTTTGCGCGGTTATCTGGAAGTGGTAGAGGCAACACTGCGGACCAATTTCTTCCAGACATTTGACGATGGCACCGCGAAGTCCTACATCTCCGTTAAATTGGCGTCGGCAAAGATATCGCTGGCACCAAAGCCGCGGCCCGAGTACGAAATATTTGTCTATTCACCTCGGGTTGAGGGCGTCCATCTGCGCGGTGGCAAAGTCGCCCGCGGGGGCTTGCGCTGGTCTGACCGGCTCGAAGATTATCGAACGGAAGTGCTGGGGTTAGTCAAAGCCCAGCAAGTTAAAAATGCGGTCATTGTGCCGACAGGCGCGAAAGGCGGTTTCGTTGCCAAACAGGCCAGTATGGCCGCTGGGCGAGAGGCATGGCTGCAAGAAGGTGTTGCCAGTTACATGCTCTACGTGCAGGCGCTGCTGGATATTAGCGACAATTTGATTGACGGCGCAGTGGTGCCGCCAGTTAATGTCGTTCGTCGAGACGGCGATGATCCCTATCTTGTTGTGGCTGCGGATAAGGGCACCGCGACATTCTCCGATATCGCCAACAGTATTTCTGAGTCCAATAACTTCTGGTTGGGCGATGCCTTTGCCTCCGGCGGCGGTCATGGGTACGACCACAAAGGAATGGGCATTACCGCGCGCGGTGCTTGGATAGCCGTGCAACGGCATTTCCGTGAAATTGGTATGGATATTCAGTCTGAAGATTTCACCGTTGTTGGGGTCGGTGATATGGCAGGGGACGTGTTCGGTAACGGTATGCTGTTGTCAGAGCATATCCAGTTAGTAGCAGCCTTTAACCATCTGCATATTTTTGTCGACCCCAACCCCGATTCAGCCAAAACCTTTGTTGAGCGCCAGCGCCTTTTCAATACACCGCGCAGCACGTGGGACGATTTCGATAAAACATTGCTCTCTGAGGGCGGCATGGTGTTTTCGCGAGCGGCAAAGTCCTTGACACTCAATCCGCAGATTAAAGCGCGGTTTAATATTGATCGAGATCAAGTGACACCGACAGAGTTGATGAAGGCGATTCTCGGGGCCAAGGTCGATTTAATCTGGAACGGCGGCATTGGCACCTACGTGAAGGCGTCGTCGGAAAATAACGCGGATGTGGGTGATCGCGCCAATGACGGCTTGCGCATAAATGGTAAAGACTTGCGCTGCAAGGTCTTTGGCGAGGGTGGCAATCTCGGGATGACCCAGCGCGGCCGCATTGAGTACTGTCTGCATGGTGGTCTGTGTAATACCGACTTTATTGATAACGCAGCCGGCGTCGACTGTTCTGACCATGAAGTAAATATCAAGATTTTGCTCAACGAAAAAGTCCGTCTGGGCGATATGAGTACGCTTGATCGTAACAATTTATTGCTCGAAATGACCGACAGTGTGGCCGAGTTGGTGTTGCACCATAATCGTCGTCAAACCCAAGCGATTAGCTTAGCCATGCACCGCAGCGAGCAGCAGTACGCAGAGTACCAGCGCTTTATGGCGTGGTTAGAGAGCTCGGGCAAGCTTGACCGAGAGCTCGAATTTTTGCCCTCGGATGATCAGCTCAACGACCGTTTAAATCGCGGACAATCGGTCTGGACTCGCCCGGAATTGGCGGTGTTAGTCTGTTACTCTAAAGTGATGCTGAAAGACGTGCTGCAGGGTGCTGATTTACTGGAAGACCCCATTTTGTCGCGGTCGGTCAATCAGGCTTTTCCGCCTCGGCTGGTTGAGCTGTTTGCCGATGAGGTATCTGAGCATCAGCTGCGTCGCGAAATTGCTGCAACGCAATTGGCCAATGATATGGTCGATCGGTTTGGATTCACCTTTTTCTTCCGACAGATGGAATCAACCGGCGCTAGCGCCGCGGATATTGTTCGCGCCTTTACCATTAGCTTGAATATTCTTGGCGTCAATGATTTATGGAAGATGATTGAAGATAGCAACGCCCGTCTATCCGCCGCACTGCAACTAGAACTGCTGCATATTTTGATGCGATTGGTTCGCCGCTCGACGCGCTGGTTCCTGCGCAATCGACGCTTAAACCTGAATTGCACAGAGTTAGTTCAATCAATGCATGATCCTATGCAGCATGTATTGCGCCAGTTGCCGGCGCTTCACGAAGCGGATTGGATTGCGCTTTGGAATGACGAAAAGGCACAGTTAATTGCCCAAGGCGTTGATGACGAGATGGCAGCGGTGCTCGCGTCGGCAGACAGCATGTTTCTGTGCGTTGGTACGGTTGATTTGGCACTGCGCCTGCAGCGTCCCGCAGATCTCGTTGCTCGGCTCTCCTTCAAATTGGGTGAGCACCTCTCGCTGGATTGGTTTATGGCACAAATTGTCGGTCTGCAACCGCAAAATCGCTGGCAGGATTTGGCCCGCGAATCCTATGTTGATGATCTTGAAAGTCAGCGACGACAGCTCACCGCCTGTTTGTTGGAAGGGCACGAGCAGGACGATATCGAATCGCTGGTTGCCGCTTGGCAAATCCAACAAGCGCTCTTGATCGCGCGTTGGAAGTCAATGGTTGTTGAATTGCGCCGAGGGGTGACACCTGACTTTGCGATGGTTTCGGTGGCACTGCGCGAACTGTTGGATCTGGTTCAGTCATCAGTGGATGCTACGCGATCACGCTGAGATGGGTGGTTGGCTCCTTTGATGAGATCGGCAGCTTTAAAGCAGCAGGTTGAATCAAAGGGGTAACAGAGCGCTTTTAATCTTTCCATTACAAGAGTCCGTTACATGAGTCCGATACAAGGGCACGTCAAAAAAGTTGGTTAAAAAAAGCCGGATCTCAATGAGCTCCGGCTTTTTTTGTACAGCACACTTGCTTGGCAATTAGAAATTACAGCAGGTAAACAACCCCATAAAGTCCCACGATGGTCAAGACGATCGTGTATGGCAGCGCCATAATCACCATGCGCATGTAGGACAGTCGAATCAGCGGTGCCAGTGCAGAGGTCAGCAAGAACAAGAAGGCAGCCTGACCATTCGGTGTCGCCACGCTAGGCAGGTTCGTGCCTGTGTTAATCGCAATCACCAGCTTGTCGTAGTGCGCTCTAGAAATATCGCCAGCATTCAATACCGCGGTTACTTCGTTGATGTAGACCGTCGCAACAAACACGTTATCACTGATCATCGACAATACGCCGTTGGCGAGGAAAAACATGCCAGGCTGGGCCGACTCGGGCATGGCAAGAACGGCATTAATCACCGGTGAAAACAGATGCTGTTCATGAATGACCGCAACGATCGCAAAAAACACCACGAGCAGCGCGGTGAAGGGCAGTGCCTCTTCAAACGCATGACCGATGCGGTGTTCCTCTGTAATGCCGTTAAACGCAGTTAGCAGAACAATAACCATCAGGCCAATCAAACCAACAGCAGCCCAGTGAAACGCCAAGCCCATCACCAGAATAAGCGCGACAACTGACTGCACAATTAAGGCTGCCTTATCGGATTGTGTGCGTCGCGCCGCGTCGTGATCACTCGACTCTTGAAGAATAACTCGGACATCCTCGGGCAGCGCCCCGCCATAGCCAAACACCTTAAACTTCTCTAATAAGACACAGGTCAGCAGACCGAAGACCAATACAGGCATTGTGACTGGGGCCATATGCAAGAAGAACTCAATAAAATTCCACCCCGCTTTTTCTGCAATCAACAGATTTTGCGGCTCTCCAACGAGAGTGGTAACGCCGCCCAGCGCGGTGCCAACCGCACCATGCATAATAAGGCTGCGGAGGAAGGCGCGGAACTGCTCAAGATTGTCGCGATGGCTGTTGCCCAAGTGCTGGTCATCGCTGTGATCATGCCCTTCATCGACGATCTTTTTGCCCGATGCAACCTTATGGTAGACCGAGTAAAACCCAACAGAAATCGTGATAAGTACCGCTGTAACTGTCAGGGCATCGAGGAAAGCGGATAAAAAGGCGCCAGCGAAACAAAACAAAAACGATAGGACAATTTTAGACTTCACACTCAAGAGTATTTTGGTAAAGACAAATAGCAGCATGTCGCGCATGAAGTAGATGCCAGCGACCATAAACATAAGCAGCAGGATCACCTGAAAATTGCTGACGGCTTCATTATAGACCGCATCCGGCGATGCCAGACCCATAAGCACAGCTTCAATTGCTAGCAGTCCACCGGGTTGTAACGGATAGCATTTCAAGGCCATTGCCAGTGTAAAAATAAATTCGCCGATGATTAGCCAACCGGTGACGAACGGGCCGAATGCCCAAAGTGCAAGAGGATTTAAAATCAAAAATGCAATGATGGTTTTCTGATACCAGTCGGGAGAATTCCCTAAAAAATTCTTTTTCAATGCCTGTGGCAGAGTAGGTTGCATAGTTGGCGCCTCTTGTTGTAATTGTATGATTTTTTCCGTGATACACTGGTCGAAATACCGGCCTGAACATTAGCCGTAGACCTCTAAATATGCAAGCCCTCTAGGCTTTTAATCCTAACAATGGCGTTCACGATAACATGATTCCATCCTCTCTTAATGGTTTCTTCCCCGGTAATAAGGCTGCTGGGACAGATAAGTTGTATATAGTTCCAGTGGTAGGCCGGGATATTTTGATGGCGCTGGGCAGTCCCTCACTGGTGGTGGAAAGTGCTGAGGCGGATATCATGCGCTTCTACTGCGAGCGCCGGCTGGTGATTGGACAGTGGATGGGTGTTGACTGCGAAGTTTGGTTGCTGTCGTCCGACGCGTTGGCGATGGAAGGCTACTCGGTCAAGGAGTTGCGCTCTGTCCTGATGCTTGTGGGCGACGAAGAATTTGCCCTCGCCAGCAGAGCCGTGCAGATGCTCGAGTGGCAGGTAAACCACCAATTTTGTGGTACCTGTGGTCAGCGGACAACACAGGCGCTGGCAGATCACGCTCTGCAGTGTTTGCCCTGCAATAGTAATCTCTATCCCCGTATTTCTCCCTGCGTAATCGTCGTGGTGGTTGACGGCGAGCGCTGTTTGTTAGGGCGCCAAGTGAATTGGCCCGTGGGTCAATTCAGCGCGCTTGCTGGGTTTCTTGAAGCGGGCGAGAGCGCCGAGCATGCGTTGCACCGTGAGGTATTTGAAGAAGTTGGCGTGGAGATTAAAAATATTCGCTATGTTGGCAGTCAAGCCTGGCCATTTCCCGGGCAGTTAATGTTGGGTTTCTTGGCCGATGCCGTGACAACAGAGATTACAGTAGACGGCGCTGAAATTGAGGAGGCTCACTGGTGGCACTATCAGGCGATGCCGGAAAGATTGCCGCCCCTGACCACCATGTCTGGACGTCTAATTGCGCGCTTCTTGGAGGAAGTTTCCGCGTCTTGATGCTTTGCTGGCAGGTGTTTTGAATCAGACTATACTTACCGTTTTATTGAACCTTGAATTGGAGTTTGCTTTGGATTTTCTTATTGAATACGGCCTGTTTCTAGCCAAGATTGCGACTTTTGTGGTGGCAACCGTTGTCCTGCTCAGCATCGTTTTCGCCATGAGTCAGAAAAACAAAAACGCTGGCGAGCGCGGTCATTTAGAGGTAACGCAGCTCAATGAATTGTTCGAGGACATGCGCGACGCGATGAAATCAGCGGTGATGGATGAAGCCGTCTATAAAGCAGAATTTAAGCAACAGCAAAAAGACAAACAAAAGAAAGCCAAAGAGTTAAAAAAAGCCAGTAAAAAAGCGGCTAAAAATGGCTTAGAAGAATCCGTTGAGGCACCTAAGCCGAGGGTTTTTGTGGTCAATTTTAATGGCAATATAACCGCCTCTGCCGTCACGCACCTGCGCGAGGAAATCACGGCAATGCTGTCGTTGGCCACCGAAAACGACGAAATTGTTGTGCGCTTGGAAAGTGGCGGTGGTCTGGTGCACAGCTACGGGCTGGCATCCAGCCAGCTCGATCGTATTCGCAAGCGCAATATTCCACTCACGGTCTGTGTCGATAAAGTCGCGGCGAGTGGTGGTTATATGATGGCTTGTGTTGCTGACAAAATATTGGCGGCTCCTTTCGCTATTTTGGGTTCGATCGGGGTTGTAGCGCAGCTTCCAAACTTTCATAAAGTGCTGAAAAAGCATGATGTCGACTATGAATTATTGACGGCGGGCGAGTACAAGCGAACGTTGACCATGTTTGGCGAAAATACCGACAGCGGTCGCGAGAAGTTTCTCGAAGAGCTGCAAGATACCCATGATTTGTTCAAAGAGTTTGTCAGCCAACATCGGCCGCAGGTTAATATCGAAAAAATTGCAACGGGCGAGGTTTGGTATGGTCTGCGCGCGGTCGATGTGGCCTTAGTTGATGAGTTGCAAACGAGCGACGAGTACTTGGTGACACGTGCCGAAACCGCAGATGTTTACGAAGTCGCTTATGTGTTGAAAAAGAAGTTTCACGAGCGCCTTGGGTTTGCCGCCGAAGAGAGTATCGATCGGTTGCTGCTGCGCTGGTGGGATCGCGTAACAAACAACTCAAATAGAATGATGTAAACCCAAAGTGGACCCCGAAGCGCTGTTTAAAACAGCGCTTCGGGGTCCAAGTTGTAAGCGTCAGGTGGCAGGGTTTTGGCAATATCGATAGTGCCCTCCTTGCCGGACAATTGGAGTACTTTCTTGTGCTCTAGGCGCTGTTTGTTAACGTCTAAAATAATAGTTAGCTTGGGTTTTCGGCCCATGCCCGTCCTGTATTCGCTGACCACGGCAACCTCGCCGTTGGTGAGTTCAACCAATGACCCCGGTGGATACAAACCAATCGCTTGAATAAAGGTGTCGACTAATTCTTTTTGAAAGAGGCGGGCGCGCCAGCCTGCGAGTTTTAAAATCGCCTCGGGGTGGGGAATCGGGGTTGCGTAGTAACGCGGAGAGGTTAGGGCGTCGTAGCAATCGACAATCCCCGCAATTCTCGCGTAGAGAGGAATGTCGGTGCCTGCCAGCTGGTTTGGATAACCGCAGCCGTTAAAGCGCTCGTGGTGGTGGCGAACGGCATCAGTAATCTCTACAGGTAACGAGGTATTTTCCAATACCCGAACACCTTCTTCTATATTGGTGCGAGTAAGATTCCTCTCTGCGGCACTCAATTCGGTCGTTTTTCGCAGCAGTGCGTCTGGGAGTTTGAGCTTGCCTATGTCGATCAGAAGGCCTGAGAGAGTGAGGTTAAACAGCTCTTCGCGACTTAAGCCGAGCTGGCGCGCCATGGCCCCGCAGAGAATTGCGCAGGAAATGCAGTGCCGATGGGCATAGCTGCTTTTACTTTTAAGCCGTGCCAGCCAAACCGCCGCGGCTGGATTTCGAACAATACTGTCGACCAGCGCATCAATAAACGGGGTTAAGCGCTCTATGTCGGGCGGAAGGTCAGCCTTTATGGCTTTTCCGATGCGGTTAAATTCTTGCTGAATACTGAGATAGGCAAGGGTGGCGACGCGCAGCTCTGACGAAATGTCTGTGCTGATTTGGTATTCGTGGCTGTCGCGATGAAGTAGCTCTTGATGGAGCGGAATACTGCTGATTTTTAGTTTTTCTGCCGCGGTGGGCTCTTGCATTCCCTGATTCATTGTTTTGCTAACATCCCAGTTAAGTTGAAAATTATTGCACTGGCGTCGTAATGACCCCGTTGTGTTCAGAGCACCCCTTTCGGGAGCGTCACTCATCATGGTTGCAGCGCATTACGGGGCCGCCTGATGCAAACTACCAACAAAAGGATAGCAGAAAATTTCTGCCCAATGACGCGAGCTAGTGATCAGCTTCGCGAATTGGGAAATCTCCGCTATCGCCCGCAGCCAGCGCAGAGTAATTCGCCAACCAATTATTGAACTCGTTAGAGGGCAGCGCTTTACTAATGCCATAGCCCTGCGCGTAGTCGCAGCCGAGGCGCTGAAGAATGGCGAGTGATTCTTGATCTTCAACACCCTCTGCAACAATGGCCAAATTAAAGCGCCGTCCCCAGTCTAAAATAAGTTTAACGATGTCCATATCAACCTTGCTGTCGCGCATGTTAAGAATGAACGATTTATCAATCTTCAGCTCGTTAGCGGGAATATATTTGAAGTATTCCAGTGACGAGTAACCGGTGCCAAAGTCATCAATAGATATTTTTACACCCAACTCTTTAATGCGACTGAGGGATTTGAAGCCTTGATCGAGGTCCTGCTGGATGGTCGATTCGGTCACTTCAATACAGAGGGTTGACGGATCTGCGCCCCAAAGATTGAGGCTGGACTCGATGATGTTAAATAACTCTGGCAGCCGCAGGCAGGATGCCGACAAATTAACCGCGGTGGTTATGGGCTGCTGCGCGTGAGTCCAGCGTGCGGATTCTCTAAGAGCGGTATTCACAGTCCATGAAAATAGTTCGTCCATGCGCCCAAATTGTTCAACCGTCGCAATGAGCTGTTCGGGGTCAATGTTCCGGTTTTCTGGCCAGCGTATGAGGCTTTCTGCGCCTCGTGGTTTGAGGTCGGGAAGAAATATTTGTGGCTGGTAAAACAACTCAAAGGTTTTGTTGGTGAGAGCTTCGGCAACTTGCTGTCGCAGTGTGATTTGCTGTTTGACACTGTGCATGTTGGACGCTTCACTCAGATGGTAGCGCACGCCAAGTGCATGTGCTGTTTTTGCAGCGGCCTCGGCTTCAATTAAAAGGGTTTCTGCACTGCATGGATTTGATGATGCGGAAAAGCCGATGCAGCCCTCGATGCTGATAAGGTTGCCGTCGATTTTAACGCTTGTTCGCAGACGATCATTGATTTTCTTGGCGACCAGAGGAATTAGCTGAATGTTCAGTAGGGGCGAGATAATAAAGGCAAACTTATCGCCCTCAATGCGCGCGCAGCAAATTGGATTTTTCGGAATCGTTGCGAGGTCGCGATGCAGCTCAGCCAATATTTGGTCGCCGGTGGCGTATCCATAGCGCTGGTTGATCTGTGAAAAGTTATTTAGATCAACTAAGGCGAGGACGGTGAGCTGGTCACCGCTGCCAGCGAGACGCTCGGAGAGAGCGGCGAGAAGCGGCTGTCGGTCGGTGGTGTAGAGGCTGTCTGCAGGGCGCATTAGATATACAGTGCTTCTGGGTCTAAGCCATAGGCGCCAGGTTCCAATGTGCGCAGGATATCGATAGAACCGCTGGGGTCGGCGAGGTTAACCTCCTGAAAGTCTGGCAGTTGCTGCTTGTCGCTGTCCAAAATAATCAGTACCTGTGGTCGCAGTCGCTTGCCGGGATTCTCCTTGATCACAATACCCACTGCACCCGAGGAGAGTTCGACGAGGGTGCCTGTCGGATAGACACCCACCGATTGGATAAAGGCTTCTATAAGTTCTGGCTGGAAGTCATAGCCGCGCCACTCATACATTTTTTTAATGGCAAGCGCATGAGGAATGGGTTGGGCGTAGACTCGTTGGCTGGTGACGGCGTCGTAGCAGTCGGCGATGGCGGCAATTCGGGCATAAAGAGGGATTTGAGTGCCTTGCAGGGCGCGTGGATATCCGCTGCCATTAAAGCGCTCATGGTGACTGGCGATCATATCAATCACGGCTTGCGGCAACGTACGTGACGAGCTTTCTACCATTTTCAGACTGAGCTCGACATGCTTTTTGACCAGGGTAAATTCTCGCTCGCTCAGTTGTGCGGTTTTGTTAAGAATAGCCCCAGGAATTTTTAATTTACCGATATCCAACAGCATTCCGCCCATTGATAGCAGGGTCAGTTCTTTTTTCGGCAGGCCGATTTGGCGGCCAATAACCGAGCACCAAATAGCGACCGCGATACAGTGCCGGTAGGTGTACGAGTCTTGTGATTTTAGGCGCGCCAACCAGATGCTCGCGCCTGGATTGCGCAAAATACTGTCGACTAACGGGTTAACAACGTCATTTAGGTTGGCAATGCTCAATGTCTTGCCGCTGCTAATGCGGCTGGCCATGTCTTCAAACTCACCTTTGATGTTTTCGTAGGCTTGGTGCGCGGTTTTAATTTCTTCGGTAACGGCGTTTTGTTCGTCGTATTTCACAATGCGACGGGTTCCAAGTTCTTTGGTAAAAGGGGTGGCTGCAATGCCCAGCTTTCGGCTGTGAGAGAGTTTGTGTGAGACTTCTACGTTGAGGTTGGCAATGCTTTTTTCGTAATCGACATAGACGTAGTCGCAATAGAGGGATAACTTTTGCACCTCGCCGGCATTGCGAATCATAAAGCCTTGCAGGTAAAAGGGGGTTTCAAGCCAAGGTCGATCTAACCCTGAAACGTACATGCCCGGTTCAAGTTGATGGACATAGATTTTTTTCGTTTGTAGCTGCCCCAACTTCGTCACTCCTTAACGCTGGTAATCCGTCTTAAATCCGTTTTTTGCTGTCGCTAGTCTCTGCGGAGCTTGTCACTTACCGCAATGGGGTTGGCGAGGTTGAAGACTACTATATAGCTGGAGATCAGAAAAGTGATAATCGCTGCGGCTTGAATTAAATGTGAGGCGTCGTTACCAATTAGCGATGTGTTAAAGGCAACATAGGCGATGAGCAGCGAAAATTCGCTGTTTTGGCCGAGGCGTAAACCAATGTCCCAGGCTAAGTTATGACTCTCGCTTTGATGGCGCAACAGCCAGTGATACACAACAGGCTTTAAGGTGAGCATGATAACGGCCAGCACAACTGCGGGCAGTGCGATCTGGGGGATGAGCGAGAGGTTAAAGCCGCCACCCAGAGAGAAAAAGAATAAGATCAGGAAAAAGTCGCGCAACGGTTTTAGGTTGAGCGCAATGTAGGGCGCAATAGGGCTGGTGGCGATTGAAATACCTGCGATAAACGCGCCGATCTCACGGGACAAGCCTGCGAATTCAGCGAGTTCAGAAACACCTAGGCACCAGCCAATGGCTAGTAGAAAGACATATTCACCAATGCGGTCAAAGCGAGCAAAAAGTGGCTGTAGAATGAAGCGCACCATGACCACAGATCCAGTAATTAGGATCGGGAGCGCAACCAGACTAAAGCCAAAATTAAGAAAGCTGTTGCCGCCAGACGAGGCCGAGATCAGCATCAGCAAAACAAAAATCGCCAAAAAATCCTGCATCAACAACATGCCGACCATGAGCTCGCCGGAGTGTCTGTGGTGCAGCACTGTGGTCGGCAGTAGCTTGATGCCGATAATGGTGCTGGAGAACATCATGGATGCCCCAATAATGACGCTCTCAATTGCGCTAAAGCCAAAGAGATGACCGATGCCGTAACCGACAGCGGCAAATAGCAGGGAACTTATCAAGGTGATATGGGTGACTTGTCGCAGTACGCGCAGCAGCGCTTGCGGTTGCATATCTAAGCCAAGCAGAAAGAGCAGAAAAATAATGCCGATGCTGGCCATTTCGCCAATCAATTCAACGTCGGTAACCCAGCCTAGTGCGTGGGGGCCCATAAGGGCGCCAAGCAGTATGTAGGCGACGAGCAGCGGTTGCCTGCCGAATAGCGCCAATGAGGCGACGACGGCAGAACCGGTAAAAACAAGAAAGAACAATTGAATGAGGTGATGATCCATGGCGCCATTTCAATACAGTTGTGCGACCGGCGCAATGGGCTTGCGCACTTATTTCACCGATTGTTGCGCGATTAGGCTTAACGCCGGCGTCTAAAAAGTGGTTCTGCTGTGTCGGCTGCTGTTTGGTAACTTTCAGAAAAAACGTTCAAGGAGTCGGCCGCAGCATGCAGGTCGATCTCTGCGGAAAAGCTAAATTCACTAAAGCCGCAGCGTTTCATCAAAAACAGTTGGTCGCGAATAATATAGCCAATGGCGCGAATATTCCCTTGATAGTGATAGCGGTCGCGCAAAAGTCGAGCGGAGGAAAAACCACGGCCATCGACAAATTTGGCAAAGTGGATGGCAATCATCGGAAAGTGAGCTAGATCATCGGCAATGGTTTCGACTTCATCCTGACCGTCGAGCAAGACACTTACGGCGCCCTCGCGTGCCAGCAGCACTTCACACTGTGCGGCCCATGTGCTGAGAGGTACAATGATGTCGCCCTGCGCGGGGATGGCGTCTTCATCCGACAGCAGTATCCAATGGTCGTCGATAACCTTGCCGTGGCTAAGAATGTTCGGCATAGACACGCTCCTTAAATTTATCCATCCCGATGCGCTGGTAGGTGGCAAGGAAGGTCTCTTCAGGTTGGCGATGCTCAATATAAACGTCGAGCAGCTTTTCGATGCCTTCGACAACCGCGTCCCGCGACAGCGATGGCCCCAATACCTTGGCCAGCGCCGCCTGCTTGCTGGCGCTGCCGCCAATTTGAATTTGATACCACTCCTCACCTTTCTTGTCGACGCCGAGAATACCGATATGGCCGACATGGTGGTGGCCGCAGGCGTTCATGCAGCCGGAAATATTGAGTTCAAGATCGCCGAGGTCGTAAACGTAATCGAGGTCTTCAAATTTGCGCTGAATAGCTTCAGCAACAGGAATTGATTTGGCATTGGCCAGCGAGCAGTAGTCCCCGCCTGGGCAACAAATTATGTCGTTGATGGTGCCAATATTGGGCGTTGCTAAACCATCAGCTTTCGCCAGTTGCCACAAATCAAAGAGATCGCTTTTTAATACGTCTGCAAGAACAATATTTTGATTGTGGGTCGAGCGCAGTTCGCCAAACGAAAACTGGTCGGCGAGATCGGCGATTTTTTCTAGTTGACGATCGGTGACATCACCTGGCGCCACACCTGCGGGCTTGAGTGACAGAGTGACTGCGGAATAGCCAGGTTGTTTCTGATCGCGCACATTGCGCGACAGCCATCGTGCGAAGGGGATATTGTCCTGGGCAAGAGCTGCCAACTGAGCGTCGGCTTCAGCTTGATCAACGATTTTATAGTTGGGCAGGGTAAAGCAGGTTTTTACGCGCTCAATTTCACGACCGTTTAACTCGCCAAGGCCATCTTTGTCCCCTGCGATAATCTGCTGCCATTCGCTTTCAACGCGCTGGGCAAAAACCTCGGGAGTCCACGCCTTAACCAAGATTTTAATTCGCGCTTTGTATTTGTTGTCGCGATTGCCATAGCGGTTGTAGACGCGCAGGATGGCATCGAGATAGGTGAGCAAGTGCTTCTGGGGAAGAAACTCCCTAATAGAGGACGCGATGACAGGGGTACGGCCAAGGCCACCGCCAACATAGATGTGGAAGCCTGTTTCGCCGCGGTTGTTCTTAACCAGCTGTATGCCAATGTCGTGCAGCAAAAATGCCGCGCGATCTTCTTCTGACCCACAGACCGCAATCTTGAATTTTCGCGGCAAAAAGGCGAATTCGGGGTGGAATGTTGACCACTGGCGAATAATCTCACACCACGGACGTGGATCTTCAATTTCGTCGACGGCGACACCGGCAAACTGGTCGGTGGTGGTGTTGCGAATGCAGTTGCCGCTGGTCTGAATAGCGTGCATCTGCACAGAGGCGAGTTCCGCGAGAATATCGGGAACTTCTTCCAGTTGTGGCCAATTGAGTTGAATATTTTGCCTTGTGGTGAAGTGCACATAGCCTTTGTCGAATCTGCGGGAAATGTCCGCCAGCTTGCGCACCTGTCGCGAGGAGAGAAGTCCATAGGGAATAGCAATCCGCAGCATGGGGGCCAGCCGCTGCACGTACAGGCCGTTCTGAAGCCGCAGCGGGAGAAATTCCTCGTCGCTTATTTGCCCGTCAAGGTAGCGCTGAGTTTGGTCGCAGAATTGGGCGACGCGCTCGTCAACGAGTGTTTGATCATACTGATCGTAGGTATACATGGCGGTTTCATTAACCTTCTGTCGAGAACTGTGCTTTCCAACTATTCAGCTGCGCGGATTATGCGCTATCTGAGGGGCGTGTGAGCAGATTTTTCAGGGCGCCATCATAGCGGCATGCGTTATGCATTTAAATTACTATTTATCTATATCGTGATAGCTTTTAGGTATAACTGCTGGTTGCGTGATTTAACGCCCTCAATGTCGATGGAGGCGGCTGATAATGGAGTAAAAAGCCCTATTTACAGGTCCAAAAGCGCGACAGCGCATAATCCAATTGCTAGAATGCGCGCCGATCGGTTTTTCTTCGATCACCGTATAGACCGAGGCATCCAATACTTAAACGCGATTAATAAGGTAGATCTATGAGCAACGATAATCATAATACAGCCCACGATTTCTCTGCAGAAGACAGCAAGGCGGACGCGATTGCCGCGGTTGCTATTTTGACCATTGTTATTGTTACGGTGGTTTACTGGTTGTCAACGCTCGGCTAGGTACTCTATCGTTTAGATAGGTATCGACTTTTTAGAGTGATGTCGCTATGAGCAACAAATTGCAGTTAGTTGAGAATCTCGATCAACGTCTTGTGGTTGAACAGTATCTCAATCGGATTCACCCAGAGCCCGCTGTGGACGAGTCTCGCATCGCCGATCTGCAAGCGCAGATCAAGCGTGAATTGCAGGCGAAAAATGCAGTTATTATTGCCCATTACTACACTGATCCCTTGATTCAAGCGCTGGCGGAAGAGACCGGCGGTATTGTCTCTGACTCTCTCGAAATGGCCCGCTTTGGCAGTCAGCATGACGCTGAGACGTTGATCGTTGCTGGGGTTAAATTTATGGGTGAAACGGCAAAAATTCTTACGCCCAACAAGCGTGTGTTAATGCCTACCTTAGAGGCGACGTGTTCACTGGATGTCGGCTGCCCTGCAGACGCTTTCGCCGCATTTTGCGATCAGCACCCCGACCGCACCGTGGTGGTTTATGCCAACACGTCGGCAGCTGTTAAGGCTCGTGCCGACTGGGTTGTAACCTCCAGTATCGCCCTCGACGTGGTCGAGCATCTCGACAGTTTGGGCAAAAAAATACTCTGGGCTCCGGACAAATACCTCGGCAGTTACGTGCAGGGAAAAACCGGCGCAGATATGCTGTTGTGGGATGGAAGCTGCATTGTTCACGAAGAATTTAAAGCAAAAGGCATTCTTGACTTAAAAGCCGTGCACCCTAATGCAGCTGTATTGGTGCACCCAGAATCACCCCAATCAGTGATTGATATTGCCGATGCCGTTGGCTCGACGTCGCAGCTTATTGCCGCGGCGGTAAGCTTGCCTCAGCGCAAGATGATTGTGGCGACGGATCAGGGTATCTTCTTCAAAATGCAACAGGCGGTGCCTGACAAGCAGCTGTTGGTAGCGCCCACAGGCGGCAATGGTGCGACCTGTCGCAGCTGTGCCAACTGCCCCTGGATGGGCATGAACAGCCTCGATAATTTGCTGTCTGCCTTGCGCGATGGCGACGGAGAGATTTTTGTCGCGCCCGAGGTGAGTGCGCTGGCCATGAAGTCGCTAGGTCGTATGCTGGCGTTTCGCGAACAGCAGGCAAATCGTTAAGCGTTTTCGCTAACCACTCTAGGTAACCACTCTAGTTAGCCGCTCTCGTCACCCACTCTTGTTAGCCACTCTCGCTAACCGCTCTCGTAACCACTCTTCATTGAAAGGCTTCCCCGGTTAGAGCTTTTCTGCCTTTTCCTGCATTTCGGCAAGATCACGCAACCGCTGCCGAATAATCGATGATTGTTTAAAGTCGCCCGTGGCGAGGCTTTCTGCCAGCCCCAGCTGCTCGCGGGCTTTGTCAAACACCCCAATCAACATAAAGTATTCGGCACGCGCTTGGTGCAGGCCGGAAATATTGCCTGCGAGACCGCGAACTTCCGCCAGCCGATACCAGATCATTGGATCTTGCGGACGCATACGCGAGAGCAGGGTGAGAACATCGTCGGCACTGTCGTAGCGATGCTGCTGCCACAAGGCGTCTGACTTGAGTACCAGCAAGGGATAATTGTTTTGATTAAGCTCAAGTAAGTTATTCAGTCTCGCGATAGCCAGATCGTAGTTCTTGGCGGCGATATCAATCTCAATATCGCTGTGCAGAAAGGTTAAATGATTTGGGTTTACTTTTAACAGCTGAGACATTTGTTGCTTTGCACGATTTAGCTCACCATTTTTCAGGTAGGCGAGCGCGAGCCCATAGCGGGCCGCTTGCGTGTTGAGGCTGTTGGCATTGATCTCATCGGTAAAGCGATCGATGCTGTTTTGCGGATAATTCTCCATGGCCACCAGCGCTCGTGCGCGCATCAGATAGAACTCTGGGTTTTGCGCGTAGTGGCGCATAGTGGCGCCCATGGTGCGGCTGCGGGCGTCGCCGATACGCTTTTCAGTGATCGGGTGAGTGAGCAAAAACTCGGGTGGTCGACTGCCGGTGTAGCGTGACGATTTCAATAAGTTTTCAAACATACCCGCAACGGCGCTGGGGTCGCGATTGGCGCGCTCCATCGTGGCGAGACCGACGCGGTCCGCCTCCTGCTCGTTTGAGCGGCTGTAACGCAGCTGGCTATCCAGTGCCAGTCCCTGCGTTGTGATCATCGCAGCGGTTGCGGCGTCGCCTCCTGCCGTGGCGGCGAGTACAATACTGGCGAGCAAGCCGGCCATACTTAAGACTGAGTTGGCGCGCTGGGCTTCAGTGCCGCGGGAGAAGTGTCGCTGGCTGAGGTGCGCTAATTCGTGGGCCAGTATGGATACCATTTGATCTTCATTGTCGGCGTAGCTAAAAACCCCTGTGTGAAAGCCAACGACACCGCCCGGCACGGCAAAGGCATTCATGGATGGGTTTTTGACGATCACTAATTCGATTCGCGGGTCTTCCAGTTCGCTGTAGGTTGCCAAGTTGTAGAGCAATTCCTCAAGATAGGTTTGCATCAAGGGGTCGTCATAGGCTCTGACTCGGCTGCGAAAGACTTTTAACCAGGTGCGGCCCAATTCATATTCTTGCTGCTTTGAAATAATGCCTGAGGCGGTGTCGCCAATAACCGGCAGTCTCACATCGGCGGCTTGGCTGGGGCTTGCGGCGAAGGGTAGGCTTAGCGCGAGGGCAAGGCAAGCGCTGCTGAGGAACCGCAGAACAGAGCTTGGCAGCAGGCGATTGGTCGCTGGCGCAGGGGCTGTTGGGTGGTTCGGTTCGATATTTATCAAGAGATGCCTTATCAAAGCTAATGAAACTATAAAGGTGGCTGCGCTGTTGTCACTGTAGCCGAAAATTCTCCTGAGTTCGACAGTTGAAATGTGCGCAAGTTTCAGGTCAGATACGTGCCTGCCTAGAGTTTCGCGGGTGCGGCTCGGCGGGATAGAAAATCACAGAGTGCGATGGGTATTTTACCGGTTGCTCTTGGAGTCTACAGATGAAAAAGATATTACATAAATGGATTGAGCAATATTTTGGCACTGAAGAGTCTTTACTGCTGACGGTGATTTTGCTGGTGTCGCTTATCGTGTTCGCAACGCTCGGTGCGATTCTCGGCCCTGTTTTTGCGGCGCTGATTTTTTCTTTTCTATTGCAGGGCGTGGTCAATACCCTGCGCCGCTTTGGCTTGCCCAAGCCCGTGGCGGTGTTCGGTACTTATCTGCTGTTTATGATTGGTTTTATTTCTGTGATCGTGGTTTTGGTTCCCATCGTCGGCCGTCAGACGTCGCTGCTGATTGGCGAGCTGCCGGAAATCATTGTCCATTTTCGCGAGTTGATGGCGGCGCTGCCTGAGCGCTATGCCGAGTACATCAGTCCAGAGCAGTTTCAGCTGATCAGTGCGCGGCTCTCCAGTGAGGCAGGCGACTTAGTCGAGCAGGCGCTGTCGCTGTCGTTAAGTAGCTTTTCTGGGATGCTGGAATTGATGGTCTACTTGATTTTAGTCCCTCTGCTGGTGTTTTTTATGTTGAAGGACAAGGATCAGCTGCTGTTATTTATGAGTGATTTACTGCCTGAGCAGCGCTCGGTGATGCGCACCATCTGGAATGAAATGGATGTTCAGGTCACTAACTACGTGCGCGGCAAAGCTATCGAAATTTTAATTGTCGGCGGCGTGACCTATATTTCCTTTCTGGTTCTGGACGTGAATTATGCCGCGCTGCTGGCTCTGCTTGTCGGTCTCTCGGTGCTAATTCCCTACATTGGGGCGACTGTGGTCACGGTGCCAGTGTTGCTTGTAGGTTATATGCAGTGGGGCTTTGGCAACGAATTTCTCTGGCTGTTTGGCGTGTATGGCGTTATTCAGTTTCTTGATGGCAATATTTTAGTGCCCGTTTTGTTTTCCGAAGTGAATGATGTGCACCCCGTGTTTATTATTCTAGCCGTGTTGCTTTTCGGCGGCATTTGGGGCTTCTGGGGTGTGTTTTTCGCGATACCGCTGGCGACCTTAGTTAAAGCGGTTTACAACGCATGGCCGCGCAGATTGCAGCAGGAACTAGATTTGCAGGCTACGCTTGAACTGCCTAGCAGTTAGCGCTGGAGCGTCGGGGCTCTGAAGTACATTTCTCTCACAGGTTTTCAGAAGGATTTCTTTATGCGCCGACTGGCTAAGTATTGCGGGCTTATTTTTGCCCTCGCTCTTGTTGCAATCGTGCAGCAGGGTTGCTCGATCAATGCTCCTGATCAAGGGATTATTGCCAGCGCCAACGACAGCAGACAATATCGGCACGTGACTTTGCCTAATAAGCTTGATGTGCTGTTGATTTCCGATCCAACCACCGACAAGGCCGCCGCGTCCCTCGACGTCTATGTCGGCAGCTACCAAAATCCTGATGATCGCAGCGGGTTGTTGCATTTTCTTGAGCATATGCTGTTTTTAGGCACCGAAAAGTATCCTGACGCCGATGAGTACCAGCGATTTATCAGTGAGCATGGCGGTAGCCACAACGCCGGCACGGGTCTTGAAAACACCAATTACTTCTTTGATATCGATGCGGCGCATCTCGAACCTGCCCTCGATCGCTTTGCGCAGTTTTTCTCTGCGCCGACCTTCGATGCGACCTATGTGGATCGCGAGCGCAATGCAGTTGAATCCGAGTATCGCTTAAAAATTAAAGATGACAGCCGCCGTGGACTCGATGCTTTGCAGGAGCAGATCAATCCAAAGCACCCACTATCCAAATTCACTGTGGGTAACCTAGAGACCTTGGCTGATCGTGATGGCCGTCCTTTACGCGACGAACTCTTGGCGATTTACAAAAAGTATTACTCCGCCAATATGATGAAGCTGGTTGTGCTCGGCAGTGAGAGTCTTGATCAACTGCAGGCAATGGTGGAGCCGCGCTTTAGCGTCGTCGCAAACAGTAACGTCGTCGTCGCGCCGCTGACAGAACCGCTAGTGACGCCTGAACGTCTGCCGCTGCAGTTATCGGTTGTGCCGCTGCAAGAGAGTCGCGAGCTAAGTTTGGCCTTTCCAATGCCAAAAATGACTCCGCACTGGCAGGAAAAACCGGCGAACTACCTGGCTGCTTTGATTGGCCCTGAGGGGCCGGGCAGTTTGCTGGCGGCGCTGAAAGAGCGCGGCTGGGCTGAGTCTATTCGCGCTGGTGCCGGTCTTGAAGACCGCGGTGGAGCGCTGTTCTCGGTGGATATTGGTTTGACCCCCGCTGGTTTAGAGCACCAGCAGCAGGTGGTTGAAATGTTCTTTGCCTGGGTAGATATGATTCGCGAGAAGGGCATTGAGCGCTGGCGTTACGACGAAACAAGCCGTCTGAGTGAGATCGCTTTCCGATTCCAAGAGAAACAGGATCCAATCAGTTACGTCTCCTCGCTGTCGGGCAAAATGCAGCGTTATGCGGTGGAAGATGTTCTGCAAGCTGATTACGTGATGAGTCGGTTTGATGAGCAGCTGGTGCGCGAGGTGGGCGCACGGATTAACCCTACTAATTTACTGGTCACCGTCACCGCTCCAGAGGTCCAGGCGACTGCGATCAGCAAAATGTACCAGACGCCTTACGCTGTTAAAACGGTTGATGAAGCTATTTTGGCTAAGTGGAAAGCGCCCGCAGATTACCCTGAGTTGTTCCTGCCCGCGCCCAATCCGTACATTCCCCAGAGCCTAGAGTTGTTGTCTGATGTTGTGGTTGGTGAGACGCCTGCGGTGCTTGTGCAGAGCGATAGAGTGACCGCGTGGCACTTCCCCGACACGCGTTACGGGGTGCCCAAGGCGCATATCATCGTCTCGTTGGAGACCGATCAAATCGACTCGCTGCAGAACTTCACTCAGTTGGAGTTATATCTCAGCTATATCCAAGATCAGCTCTCTGCCCAAGTTTATCCTGCCAGTGAAGCGGGGTTAAATTTCTCACTGCAGCCAAAGTCTCGCGGCATTTCGATCGTTATCGGCGGGTATTCAGATCGGCAGATAACGCTTCTGCGCGAGATACTGGCCGAGCTTGCCGCGCCGCAGTGGGATCAAGCGCGTTTTGATCGCGTGAAACAGGCGTTGGTGCGCGACATGGCGAACTTCCGCCGCGAATATCCCTTCCGTCAAGTGATGGCTAATTTTAGTGAAATGATGACAGGCCAATGGACGCCGCTGCAAAAGAGCGCGGCTGCAAGCGACATTACCATGGCGCAGTTGCAGGCATTCGGTGCTGGTCTGGTGGACAACTTGTCGTTAAAAGTGCTGATTAGTGGCAATCACAGCGCCAGCTCTGCGGCGCAAATCGTTGACAGTCTCACCACCTGGACGGAGCTACAGTCGGCCGCACTTACCCAATCTGTTGCAAAATTGGCGGTGGGTGAAGTGCGCGGGCAGGTGCCGGTCGATCACAGCGATGCCGCGGCCTTGCTTTATTTGCAGGGACGTAATGATACCCTTGCCGAGCGCGCCAATACCCTGTTGATCGGTGAGATGATCTCTGCGCCGTTTTACACCAGCCTGCGTACGGAAAAGCAGCTGGGCTATGTGGTTGCAGCGTTCGCAAGTCCTCAGGGCAGGGTGCCCGGCTTGTCTCTGCTGGTGCAGTCGCCCACCGCCGATGTTGCGACCTTGCACGCTGAATACAAGCGTTTTTTGGGTACATATCTTGAGCAAGTCATGCAGATGACGAACGATGATTTGGCTCGCTATAAAGCCTCCGTGTTGACCAATTTGCAGGAGACCCCGAAAAATCTTGGCGAGCTCAACAGTCGGTTTATGGAGTCAGTCGTTCTGGGTTATGCTGACTTTGATTTTCGCCAGCAGCTGAGTGCGGAGGTGTCCAGCGTCACCATTGAGCAGTTGCAGGCAGCGTATAAAGCCATTGCTGTCGATGAGGTGCGTGGATTAGTGGTTGAGACAGTGACACAGGAAGCGGCAAATACTGCGGTAGACCTGCGCGAGAGCGGATCGAGTTACCGCTGGAATTCCAGCGGGAACACCAAGAATCGGAACAGCGACAACAGGAGCACCAACAGGAATTTGTTCGTCTGTTGCTGCCACTGTCGTAAACGCACGCTTTCTTTATGCGGCATAGTGTTTACCAATGTCGGCAAAGTACTCCTTTGACTCCTCGGAGTCAGGATTCATCAGGTAGTGCTGACG
>OBNN01000035.1_pt1 | contig 23315 bp, 20 predicted proteins | sample 1470811 | NCBI WGS metagenome assembly OBNN01 (sample SAMEA3275570, study PRJEB22092) | marine metagenome | biome: Estuarine Biome; feature: Surface Water; material: Coastal water | collected 2014-06-21T11:15:00+00 | depth 1 m
TGCAAGTCTTTGGAGCAGATCGACAAGGCGCGATTTGTCGTGAAATGACTAAGCGATATGAAGAAACTATCCGTGGCACATTGGAACAATTGGCTACATGGTCAACAAGCAATGAAGTTTTAGGTGAAATCACGATCGTGATTGCTGGAGCTGCAACTGATTCGGCAGCGCTGACTGCGGCAGATATGGTGGCCAGAGTCCGTGAATTTGAGGCGGCCGGAATGGATCGAAAGACCGCAATTGCAACTGTTGCTGATGAATTCGGGATAGCAAAGCGCCTCGTTTATGCCGCAGTGGTCGATGCGAATAAGATGAGCCAGTGACTAAGTCTTTCTATTTAACGACGCCGATCTATTACGTCAACGATGCCCCCCATATTGGGCATCATAAAAAACTTTTGAATCTTCGATGCTGTTCGCACCAAGCATGACATGACTAAACATGGTTATACCTCAATGAATTGTATGTTGATGGAGCCTTTTACGGCCCGCTGCTAACAGCAGGCCGTTGTAAGGATAGTTATTTTGGACAGTGTGAATCCCTTTACGGCTGCCCACGGTACCAAATAGGCGACGTCCAAGCCATCTCTCTGACGGTTTCAGGATAGCGGCCGTTGTCACATACGTCTGGACGATCTGCGGGCGGTAACGCGTCGCAGTCGTAGTTATGCCAGCGAGGCGTCTCCGGCTCAACAGCCCGCAGATAATAGTAGGCGGATTGGGTGGGTTCAAAGGTTTTGTCGGTATAAACCGTACACAGGCTATCCGCGCCAGTGTCACTGGTTGCTACAGGGATAACGTCGTTATGCATTTTTCCCTCAGCATCTACCCAGCCTTTAATCAGTTGCAGCGCTTGCAACTTTTTGCCATCGGGGTCTTTTACCGCATAGGCGAGAATGGTTGGCTTGCCGCTCTGATCAGTATTTGGTATCAAATCACCGCCCATTGGCACAGCACTGGCGTAGGCTTGAGCAATCATGTCAGGGCTGTTGCAGAGATCTTCGTTTAGCGTCCAGCCGGCAAACAAGCGCGGCATAATGCGTGGGCCAGAGGTGCCAAACACTTCTTTGCGCAACATGGCATCAAAAATTGCATCGCGGGTATTTTCTTTCGCCCAAACGCCTGCGAGGCCGCCAGGATTTCCGTCAATACCGCTGGTTAACAGGCCTGGTTTCAGACGATCGGCAGCTGTTGACTCACCGGTGACGGCACCCGTCCAGGCGGATTCGAGAACAGCGCCAGGTGTTGCAGAGTGAGTGTCAGTGGCGGCAATAATGCCCAGTTTGATTGGATTGAGGCCAATGGTCTGCTCTTCCTTTAAACCTACCAGTAGTGCAGAGCGCTGGAAGTCCGTTGGGTCGACACAGCCGGCGCCAAGCATGCCATTGCTGCGTTCGCCGTCCGCGGTGCATTCCACAGTGACGGTAGAGGCTTGACCCACGACCAGACTATTTTCGTCAAAGCTGCGCGTGGCATAGGTCTTGTTTTCACCCATGCGGCGCACAGATTCGATGTCGCAGAGTTCATCAGGCGCACCCAACACAGTGCTCAGCCCATTCATACATTCGGATCCGCCTTTGTGCTGAAAAATCTCCATAATCGGCTCGCGACTAAGTCTTTTCGCCGCGTATTTCTGTTTTGCTTCAGTGGTGTCTTCAAGCTGCATATAGGGCGCCATACGACCATTGGCTAAGTTTGAATTATGCGGAATCGTCAAATAATCACAGCCAGTTTCTGGGTCGCAGACTCGGTCGAGTTCAGCCCACAACTTGCTGTCGATGGGTGCATCGATATAGCTCACCGGCAGCGCGGGAACTGATGCGTTGCGGAAGATCACATTGCGGTGGTAGTTCGATGTGCCGGGTGTGCCAGTGTATTCGTAGCCGACAAAGCTGGTGAATTCGCAGGGTTGGTTAGCGGCATTGGAGATATCTTGAATATCCTGCCACGGCGACTTGGCAAAATCGGCGCACTGTGAACCGTCGGCACCACAAATTTCGTTGATGCGTTCGGGGGTTTCAGTGGTTATAACTCTTCCCAACATCATCATGCCCTGACGCTGGTCAGCGCGATAATTCGTGCAAAACTCTGTCCCATAGGCTGGCGACCCAGGCGTCCGGCATAGGGCACTCTCACCGAGAAATTCGCCGTGGTCTGTCACCGCAAGAAAATCCAGAGGTCTGTCTATTTTCGCAGTACCTTCAGGCTTGCCATCTGCACCAATCGGGAAAAAGGGGATGGCTTCGCCACGCGCGTAGCGGTGCGCGTCTGCAGGTGTTGCGCCAAAACTATTAGCAGCAGCATCAAAGGAATAGCTGGTGTGCACATGCAAGTCGCCAAACAGCGCCATGCCATTGCTGTCAGCATTTTCGCAGCTTACAGCCGCTGATTGGGTTGCGCTTACCGGTGCGGTTGATGCCTGATTAGACGTGTTACCTGAACCCTCATCAGAGCTGCCGCAAGCGACTAGATAGAGAGAAAATACAGAAATAGTCAGCTTTTTTAGCATGGCGGTATCCTTTATTGTTCTTATTAGACGTTCTTATTAATTGTTTTTATAAACGGATAAATTGCTGTTGGCGTAACCCAAAGCTAGTATGCGCTTTGGCTTGTTGCACAGAGCATAACAAGATCACAAATCACTGTGCAAAATTAAAACGACTGAGGGGTTTTGGAATGAAATTTTTTAAATGGGTACTGGCGATTCTGCTGATCATTGTCGCGATTATCATTGTGCGCACATTCATGCATAACCCGCAGACCAGTGCTGCCATCGACGTGGTAACTATTGATATTGATGAAGACCGCGTCAGTCAGCACCTCTCGCAGGCAATTCAGTTTGCGACCATTTCACCGCAAGATCCCGCGCAACGAGATCACGCAGTCTTTGAGCGGTTTATTCAATGGGCAGCAGATACCTACCCTGATGTGCATCGTGAAATGAGCCTCCAGCGACTCGACGATACATTGCTATTTAAGTGGCAGGGAACAGACGCAACTTTAAAACCCATATTAGTCACAGGCCATTACGATGTCGTACCCGTTATACCCGGTACCGAAGCAGATTGGCTATATCCGCCATTTTCTGGCGCCATTGCTGACGGTGTGATCTGGGGTCGCGGCGCCCTTGACGATAAAAGCGGGGTGGTCGCGATGTTAGAAGCCAGCACCCACCTTATTCGCGACGGGTTCAAACCTGCTCGCAGCGTTTATTTGAGCTTTGGAAGTGACGAAGAAGTGGGCGGCGAGAATGGCGCACGACTGGTCACTGAGTATCTTGCGGCACAGGGCGTACAACTGGCGTGGTCATTGGACGAGGGCTCTTTTGTCTTGGACGATATCTTCCCCGGCGTCGACAAGTTGCTCGCCATCATTAATGTTGCCGAAAAAGGCACTCTCAATCTCGAAATTGTGGGTAAGTCTGCTGGAGGTCACTCCTCCATGCCCCCCGCAAAAACAGCGGTCGGTATTCTGGCCGAGGCAATTGTGGCCCTGCAGAATAGTCCGCTACCAGGCGGAATGGAGGGGTTGAGCCTCGAAATGCTCGACACTGTCAGCCGCCATATGCCCTTTTTGCCCAAGATGATGTTCGCTAATCAGTGGCTATTTTCGGGAGTGTTAAATCACAGTTTGTCACAAATGCCCACCACCAACGCCATGCTCCGCACCACCACCGCGCCAACCATGCTGTCGGGCAGCGTTAAGTCCAACGTGCTGCCTATCGAAGCGGTCGCGGTGGTTAATTTTCGCGTCCACCCGCGCGATAGCCTTGACGACATCGTCAACCATGTTTCCGCAGCCGTGGCCTCTGACGCGGTCGAGGTAAGAGTGCCAGACGCGAGCGGTAAGCCGGCGTCAGAAGTCTCTGATTGGCATTCAGATGGGTTTGCCACAGTGAGTACCGCTGTGCAACAGGTGTACGGCGATTTGGTCGTGGCGCCAGGATTAATGGTTGCGGCATCAGACAGTCGTCATTACAGCAAAGTTGCGGATAACGCATTTCGCTTTAACCCTTTTATTGTGAATGCTGACGCTATGACTGGTTTCCACGGTACCAATGAGAAGATTAAGGTCGCCGATTTTGCCCAAGGAATTCGCAGCTATATTCAGATTATTAAAAATGGCGCGCAGCAGTAACCTGTTAAAGTGATCGCCTGACCTTGGTGAATAGGGGGAGGATCTGGGAAAGTTCTGCGCGTAATTTTTTTGGTTTGAATTGTCATTAACAAAAAGCCGCGCTTATTCACAGTAGCAATTCTCGATTACGCTTTTTTAGCTGCTATGCTTAACGAGAATTTATGAACTCAAGGACAGGAGTTTACTAATGAATCGATTCGCCTATTCACGGGCATTCACCCTTATAGAGCTGATGGTGACTGTAGCCATTGCCGCGATCTTGCTGGGTATTGCGGTACCCTCATTCAATGATTTTATTCAGAAGCGCGCTGTTAACTTGAAAACGGTAGAAGTGCGGGGCGCCCTAGAGCTCGCGCGTGGTTTGGCCATTTCCCAGCGCCAAACGTGGAAAGTGTGCACCGTAGACGCGCTCAATAGCTGTGTTCTCAAAGACGGAGTGCGCTTGATAGTTTTCCGCGATGACAACAGCAACAATGCCCTCGATGTGGGCGAATCACTGCACGCTGACGTTGCTCTAAATGCCCTCGATTTGAAATTGTCGGTTGGTCTTGGTCAGACCTCTTTAGCGTTTCGCGGCTCAGGAGAAGCCCTTTTGGGCGGCAACTTTGAAATTTGTTCAGAAAATCCTAGCTTTGATTTTGGCCGTCGGGCCATTGTTTTCACCAGCGGCCGCATTCGACTCTCCAGCGACTCCGATGCCGATGGCTACGATGATACTGGTGGTGTCAAAATACAGTGTCCCAGCACATAAGCTCATCAGTTAGATACCGTTAATCCGAATTTTCGCCGCATTGATCGCGCGGTTATGGCTCTGTTTTTTTTCGAGTACTAGTCTGCTAAAGGTAAAAATAGATAGCAGTCTCAATGGACGATATTAGTAAGGGGTCATGATGAGCCGCAGAAAAGCAGCAGGATTTTCTCTTATCGAGCTGATGATAGTCGTCGCGATTGTCGCCATATTGGCCGCGGTTGCTTATCCGAGTTATCAGCAACATATTATTCGCAATAACCGCGCAGCCGCGCAGCAATATGTGCTCGAAGTATCCAGTTTGCAGCACCAATATATTCTTGATAATCGAAGCTACGCCACAACCCTTGCGGCCCTAGGCACAACACCTGACGCCCGTGTCAGTGTGAATTACACCATTGCTCTCACTCTCGTCGACAACACAGCGTCACCACCCACCTTTACCGTCCAAGCAACACCCAGAGCAGGTTCGATTCAGGCGGGAAGTGACACACTTACGGTTAACCATTTGGGGCAGAAAAATGCGACTTGGTTTGACTAAAAAAGACAAGGTATCTCTGGCTATGAGAGCAGGTTCGCGCAACGCCATTGGCGGCTTCACCATGATCGAGGTCCTAATAACATTGCTGGTTTTTTCTGTCGGTCTGTTAGGTTTCGCTTCACTGCAAAGTCGCGCGCAAAAAGCCGAGCTAGAAGTCTACCAGCGCGTTTACGCGCTCAATCTAATCGACTACATGGCTGATCAGATTCGCTCTAATCCAGCCGCTCAAGGCTGTTACGGTCTCGGTAATGTTGAAGTCGGCACGGGTTTTTATGGCACCTATAGCTGCTCCGCCTACGGCACAGCACAGACCCAAGCTGAAGTGGCGGCGGCGGTCAACACATGGAGCAATCTACTCAAAGGCAGCAGTGAAGTAGCTGCCGGCAATAACGTGGGCGGATTGCTCAATGCGCGTGGTTGTATCGTCTTCGATGCAGCCAATCAGACATACAACTTATCGGTAGTCTGGCAGGGCTTAGTGGAAACCATCGCGCCGACCAGCACCACCTGTGGCAATACCAGCTACGGCGGCAGCAGCAGTAAACTGCGTAGAGCCGTCACGTACAGCCTGCAGATGCCATCGATGGGGACCTAACTATGCCTATCGCTTCGCGCAAAAAACACCCTGCACGCAGACCACAATCGGGCTTTTCCATGGTCGAGTTACTTATTGCTGTTGCTCTGGGTATTATTCTTTCATGGGCCATCCTTGACGTTACGTTGACCTCATCGCGCACCGCGCGGGAAGTTGAGTTGACCAGTGAAATGGTTGAAAACGGCCGCTACTTAAGCCAATTGTTAAAAAGCGAAGTTCATTTAGCAGGGTTTTACGGGCGCGTCAGCCGCTATATTGATGCCACGGTCGCCGCGCAGCCCGATCAGTGCACAGGCCTGTCAACCGCCAGCTTGACCGATGGCATAAGTTTCCCCGTTTACGGTCAGGACGGGGTCGCCGCAGGCACGAAAATTTGCGGGGGTGACACGCTATTGGCCGGCTCCGATACGCTTTTAATTCGGCGTGCAGACACGCAGTTCATCAATACAACCACTGGCTTGACTACCAACCAGCACTACATCCAAGAAACCGTGTCTGGCTATGTTTTACAGACAGGAACGAACAATGCCAGCTTTAATCTCCTCGAAAAGGACGGCAGCGTCGCCGCGATTCGTGAATTTCATCAAACAATTTATTACGTCGATGACAGCAACGTGTTTAAGCGTCTGCGACTGGTTAATGGCGCCTATCAACCTGAACCGCTGGTTGAAGGCGTGGACGATTTTCAAGTGGTCTACGGCATCGATCGCTCCGGTGATGGTATTGCCAATGCAGATGCAGGCAATCCAGCCTATGTGGAGATTCCTGCAACGGCAGCGGACTGGCAAAACGTCGTGTCACTGAAAATATTTGTGGTTTTAAGCAGTACTCAGCCAGGGCCTGGTTTAGCGGATGGAAAAGCCTACACCTACGCAGACAAAGTTGGAGTGACCTTTGCTGATAATAAAAAGAGGCACCTATTCAGCTCTGTTGCGCGGTTGACCAATGTCAGTATTAAGAGGGCAGGGCTATGAAAACGTCTCAGGTGAGAGTCGGTCGACAGACCGGCGCAGTGTTGGTTGTCGCATTATTAATGTTATTGGTGCTGACCGCTTTGGGAGTGGCCACGGTAACCTCAACGAATATCAATTTACAGCTTGTGAAAAATCAACAGCGCCAGCAGGAAACAGAGCAAACTGCCGCCAATGCCATCAGTTACTTACTTAGCGATATCAATTATTACACCAACAACAGCGCCTATCTCGACGCCAACGGCCATTTCACCCTGTCATTCCCTACAGCGGTGACCAGTGGCATGAATGTGACTGTAAACAGACTGCAGTGTTTGCTGGAAGCGCCGCCCAGTGGATGCTCTCTTGTGCATTCGGCACCCTGCCATCCAACCTATTATTGGGAGGCAAGTGTCACCGTCAACGACACCACGTCTGGCGCATCAACCACCTTTGTCGAAGGTTTTAAATTTCGTTATTTAGCGGGTTATTGCCCCGTGTGATCTGCCAGGAGGCCACTCATGAAAATTCATTTGTTTCCGTTCAAAAGTCCCATTAAAAACCTCGCCATTGGGGTGATCGCTTTTTCTGTGACACTCCTGTCTTTGGGGTCTAGCGCTGCGGATATTGATATCTTTCGCACCAACGCAGCCAACGTGGAAAGCCCGAATGTGCTGTTTGTTCTAGATAATTCTGCCAACTGGAACAGTAACTCCAATGGCGTCACCAAAAAGCAAATTTTGCATGAGGCGCTGTTTAAATTTCTCGACGGAATGAACCAACGTTTTATTGATGACCCCACCTTTGTCGGCATAAACATTGGCATATTGGTCTATTCAGCGGGTAATAGCCCGAAAGGCGGCAAGCCAATACAGTCATTTATCCCGATTAATGCAGCCAGTCCGGCGGCAGTTAATGCCCTTAAGTCACAACTGTATTGTGCGTCCGGTGCTGCCGACTGCCTTGCTCAACTACCTATGAAGTGGGGATCGCCAGGATTTGACCCAAACCTTTTTTATGGATCAGAAAAAATACCCAAAACCAACAACGCGCCCATGGCCCTGGCGTTCCATGAAGCTTATTTATGGTTTGCTGGAAAACGCTACGCGTCTGGCAAGCAAGATGGTGCGCGAAGTCAAGCCAATGTTGGCGGCTATGATCCAAGCGCTTTTAATGGAGAGCGCTACATCAGCCCGATCAGCAATTTGGCGTGCGCCAACAATTATATTTTATTTGTGTCCAATGGCGGCCCAGACAGCGGTGAAAATAATGCAGCTGAAAGTAATCTCAGAGCACTGGGTGGCGTGATTGCCAACGACCCATTGTCGACGGGTTTGCACAATGGCGAAGCGGCAAATTGGCTGGATGAGTACGCCCGTTATCTGCACAACAATGACATCAATGATGATGTCGACGGCAAGCAAAATGTCTCTGTCTACGCTATCGATGTTTTTCAAGCGCTCAGCGCTAGCGGCAAGCAATATGATCCCAAGACAGATGCCGCGGATTACAGAAAATTTGGTTTGACCAAGCCAGACGCCTCAAAGCACGCGCTGATGTACAACGCCTCTGCGGGTGTAGGCGGTGGTGGCTACATCGTTGCGTCAGACGCTGATGCGGTAGCTGCCGCGCTAAGTGCGGTTGTTGACGATATCCTCGAAAAAAACAGCGTGTTTGCCGCGGTCAGTTTACCGGTATCGGTCAATATAAAAGGCACCAATGAGAATCAGATTTACATGGGTATCTTTCGCCCGTCGCAGCAACCGCGCTGGGCAGGTAATTTGAAGCTCTATCAGCTCGGCATCGATAATATAACCGGCAAACCTATTTTAGTGGATGGCGACGGCACTGCCGCTGAAGACACTGCCTCGGGCTTTATCAACAGTTATGCGCGAAGTTTTTGGACCGCCAGCAGTAATTATTGGGCGAATATCCCGACACTCTCCATTCCTCGCGGCCAGGTTACCGAAAGTGCCAGTGACAATCCTGACGGCAAAGAAGTGGAACGTGGGGGTGTTGCCCAAGGCTTGCGCGAATACGTGGGCTCATCGCGACAGGTGTATACCTGCACCGGCAGCTGCAACAGTTTAGAAAATTTTGTCAAGACTAACAGCAACCTCAACTTTTCCGACTTTAATGCTGTCGACAGTATTGAGATGAAGAAAATTATCGATTGGTCAAAAGGTATTGATCTGGAAAATGCCGATCACGACAATCCCGCGGATTTTACAGACGTTCGACCCAACGTCCACGGTGATGTCATTCACTCGCAGCCCGTTGTTATCAACTATGGCGGCACAACGGGCCCCTATGTTTTTTACGGTTCTAATGATGGCATGTTCCATGCTGTGAAGGGCGGCGTGGTTGAAAAGAGCACCAATCCAAATTCAAAGGATGGTGAAGAAGTATGGGCATTTACTGCTCCAGATCATTTTAAGAAGCTAAAAGTACTCTACGACAACGCAACAATGACAGGAAGTTTTGCCAACAAGCCCTACTTTTTTGACGGTGCGGTGGGAAGTTATGTCGCCTACAACGCTAACCGCGAGGTAACAACAGCGATTATTTATCTCACCGCTCGCCGCGGCGGTAGATTGATTTACGCACTCGATGTAACCAACCCAAACTCCCCAATGATGCTGTGGCGCAAAAATGCGTCAGCCAATGGTTTCGGTGAGCTAGGTCAGACTTGGTCCAAGCCCATCGTGACAAAAGTTAAAATTGGGGCCACCGACAAAGTCGTCTTGGTTATGGGCTTGGGCTATGACCCTCAGGCCGATGACGCTGCTGGTGCGCGAACTCAGGGGCGCGGCGTGATTGTTATTGATGCTGAAACCGGCGCTGATATTTGGCAGGTAACATCGGGATCTCCCTCCAGCCCCTCAGGCACCGTGCTGAGCAATACCGATATGCGCTTCAGCGTGCCAGCCGACTTAGCGGTAATTGATCGCGATCGCAACGGCTATGCTGATCGCATCTATTTCGGTGACACTGGTGGCCAGTTGTGGCGCCTTGATATTGCCAGCACCAACCTCAGTAATTGGAAAGCAACACGTCTATTGCATCTGCCCACAGATACCCGTTTCCTCAATGCGCCCGACGTCGTTGAGAGCCCAGATGGCAGCTATGATCTGGTGGTGATTGGAACTGGGGATCGTGAAAAGCCCGCAGACACATCGATTGATAACTACATGGTGTTCTATCGCGACTATGATCAGAACGGTCCTTCGACCTTGACGTCACCGCTTCAATTAAGCGATCTCGCGAAGGCAGCTACCTTAGCTAATAGTACAGAACAATTTGATCCCAATAACGATATCACTGCCGACAGCAAGTTCACCAAAGGCTGGTATTTGGAGCTGGATACAGGTGAAAAGGTCGTAACATCGGCTCTGACAGTCAGTGAAGTGACGACATTTGCAACCAATGTTCCAGGTCTCAACAGCACCTGTACTGACCTTGGCGAAGCGCGTATTTATAAAATTAACCCTTTCACGGTTACGGGCGTCGCCGATGGCGGGAAGAACTATGGCGAAGTTGAAGGAGGTGGGTTTTTGCCCTCACCCGTTGGCTTCACTGTGATTCTCAAAGAAAAAATTTGTGATGATAATAATGCTAACTGTGAGATTAAAGAAAAGGTAGTGAGTGGTTCAATATTTGGCTTCCATCCCGAAGACTTCCCAACAGACCCTCTGGGTATGCGAAAAAAAGTGTGGTGGTACAGCGACCGAGATAAATAAGGTTACTCGTCGTTGAGGCCGAGTTTTTCTAAGCGGTAGCGGATTGATCGAAAGCTAATGCCCAGCTTTTTCGCCGCTACTGTCTTGTTCCAGCGCGCCTGTTCAAGTGTTTCCAACAGAATGCCTTTCTCTATTTCCTCAAGATGATCGTCGAGTGAATTTACCGCCGGTTTGCTCGTATCAATATCCGTCGAGTTGATGGGAGTTTTTGCTTTGATTGCGCTGCCAAATTTCAAATCGTTTAACACAATACAATTATTTTCACACAGGGTAGCTGCCCGCTCGAGAATATTCTCCAGCTCGCGGACATTGCCCGGAAATTCATAGTTCAACAACCCCTTGAGAGCCTCGTCGGACAGACGTATTTTACTCGAGGAATGGGAAAGCCCCTGCAAAATATGCTGGGCGATCAGCGCAATATCGTCGGGTCGTTGCCGCAGGCTTGGCATATGCAGATCAATCACATTCAGGCGATAAAAGAGATCAGCGCGAAACTCTCCAGCGCTTACTGCCGCCTGTAGGTCTTTGTGCGTGGCGCTAATCAAACGCACATCGACGTCGATCTCCGACTCTGAACCCACTGGGCGAACACGCTTTTCCTGAATAGCGCGCAGTAACTTCACCTGCATGTTAAGGGGTAAGTCAGCGACCTCGTCGAGAAACAATGTGCCACCGTTGGCGGCTAAAAAAAGCCCCGGTTTGTCCTCAACCGCGCCCGTAAAACTGCCTTTGCGATGGCCGAAAAATTCCGACTCCATAAGATTGCTGGGTATCGCACCGCAGTTCACTGGCACAAATAAACCCGAAGATCTCGGGCTGTGTTGATGAATAGCCCGCGCAGCCAGCTCTTTACCTGTTCCCGATTCACCGCTAATAAATGTGGGCGCCTGACTGCGCGCCACTTTGATAATCTGCTGCCGAATTTGTTGCATCAGTGCCGAGTTTCCCAAAAGTTGCGGCGTGTCGTCAGTGTGAGAGGCTGTGTCGGGGCTGAGTTTTAAGGCATTGCCAATCAGTTTTCTCAAGCGTTTGAGATCAACCGGCTTTGATAAAAAGTCAAAGGCGCCAAGTTTTAAAGCATCCACGGCCAATTCAACATTGCCGTAGGCAGTCAAAACGGCAATCGGTAACTGAGGGTAGTGTTTCTGCACGAACTCCACTAGCTCGAGGCCATTGCCGTCGGGCAGGCGCATATCTGTGAGGCAGAGATCAAAGGTATCAGTTTGCAGCGCTCTCCTGGCTTCAGTGAGGGTTTCCACGGCGGTTGGTTTGGTGCCCATCTTGGCGAGCGTGATCTTTAGCAGCTCACGCAAATCTAACTCGTCGTCAACAATCAGAACTGTTTTTTCCACTGTCTGCATTCCTTGGCAGTTGCTTGGCGGGATCAGAGAACACTATCTGGAAGTAGCCGTCTGAAGAAGTACCATAGACATAGCTTAGTGTAGCGAAATTGATTTCACAAAGTTCACGGGCGATATATAGCCCAAGGCCAGTCCCCTGATGCTCTGTCGTAAAAAACGGCTCAAAAAGTTTACTCAGATTTTCTTTGCTGACACCTAGCCCCCGATCAAAAATCTTTAACATGGCCAACGCCATGTCTGGATGGAAATCAAATTCGATCCGCGCCCACGGAACGCCGGTGTGTTTTTCAGAGTGGCGCAGGGCATTGTTGAGAAGATTGATTAAGACCTGTTGCAGCTGACTGCCGTCGAAGGGAACAGATATGGCGGCCATAGAATCGTCAATCTCGATCTGCGCATGGTTAAACTGGCCGCTCTCCGTAATTTGCTCGCGACTTAAGAGACAGTTGTTATAGATATTGGTGATCTCAATTTCAGGGGTTCGCTGCCGCGCCAACTGCAGAATATCGTTAACCAATCGATCCATTCTCTTACTGTGACGCAGCACGACGTCAACCAGCTGGCGGTCTTCAGGGCGCGACACAGATTCGTCTAGCAATTGTGCCGCATGGCTGATAGCGCCGAGAGGGTTGCGTATTTCATGGGCGATATTTGATGTGAGCTGTCCCAGCGATTGATTTTTTAATTGCTGTGCGTGCTGAGATAGCGAGCGTGCATCCTCTAAGAAAAGAATTGTATCCAACACATCGTCGTTGCGAATTTCGCTAAAGCTCAGTTGCAGTGGAATATTCGAGTTGGGCGCGTGATATGTCGGCAACTGCCGTTGGGGGTGGCTTTTCCAATTGAGATAGAGAGCTATAAGGCCAGGAATATCGGCCAGCGAATCGTTTCGGGCGAGCAGAGTCTTCCCATCAATTGTTCCAAGCAACATAGTGGCCCGTTCATTGAGTTGTTCTATTCGATAATCGCGATCAAAAACAATAATCCCCGTCAGCATTTTGTTGATGACTAAACTATTTAAATGTTGCAGACGTGCCGTTAACTGCGATTCACTTTTTACCAATGCCTGAACCGCAGAGAGCCGTTTCGTCAGAAAAATAAACAACAGCGCCGTGGCAAAAAGCAAAATACCGAAGACACCGCTGCGCACCACCCCATACTCGTCCGCATTGCGCAGGAAAAACTCAGATAGACTCAAAGAAACAGGTATAAAGCTAGCAATTGCGGCCATGGCGAGTGCCAAGCGCGTGTTCAAAAACGTCGCCGACGCGGCCACTGTCACCATCAGCAAATAGCCCACCGACCCCGACAGCCCGTCAGAGGCATAAAGCATAATATTGATCGCTGTGACATCAATCAGAAGCGCTGCAAACAGCAGAGTTTCATTGCGTTGCCAGCGGCGTAGGTGGAATATCGGCAGGCTGATTAATGTCGCCATCATGTAGGCGTGAACAATGACCGAGAACAGCTGAGGATTCGTACCGCCGAGGTAGGCGGGCGCAATATCAAGACGGGTTAGCCAAAGTAGCAGTGCAGCGAGACACAGGCGGTAGATTGAATAGACGCGCAGCAGTCTGGGCGACGCGCTATCATGAGTAGGCTGTGCTTCCTGCATCAAATAAGCTCCATTCCGCTTGGAGTGCAATCAAATCAAACGCAAGCCCACCTACTTAACCGATCCTGCGGGTGTCAGTCGTACACCGTTGCGATTGGCAGACGCTTGTGTTGAGTTCTTGTGTAAATAGCAATCAGTCGCTCTTCGGCTGCCGCGCTGATGTCTTTGTTTTCAAGAAAATTATCAATCTCGTCGTAGCTTAAGCCTAGCACATGCTCGTCGGGCTTTTGCGGTACCAGACATTCAAGATCTGCCGTGGGAGTTTTGAAGACAAGGGCGTCTGGCGCGCCGAGGGTCTTTGCCAGCAGGCGAACCTGGCGCTTACTCAGGCCAAATAGCGGGGCTAAGTCGCAGGCGCCATCGCCGAATTTGGTATAGAAGCCAGTGATGTTTTCTGCCGAGTGGTCCGTTCCCAGCACCAGTCCGCCTAAAATACCCGCAATTTCATACTGCGCAATCATGCGCGCACGGGCTTTAACATTGCCCTTGGCAAAATCTGTTGCGGCATCGTGCAAGCTATGCAGATTTGCCCCCGCCAGACTTGCACAGACAGCCTCATGCATGGCATCGGCGGCCGCTTTAATATTCACCGTAAGACTCTGGCTGGGCTGAATAAAGCGCAGCGCAACTTGAGCGTCGGCTTCATCCATTTGCACGCCGTAGGGCAGGCGCACGGCGACAAATTGATATTCGCCGGTGTTTTTTTCGCTATTGAGTTGCTCGACGGCAAGCTGAGCCAAACGACCACAGGTCGATGAATCCACGCCGCCACTAATGCCCAAGACGAGGGTCTTGCAGCCAGCATTTAGCAGTCGGGTTTTAATAAAATGAATGCGGCGATCTATTTCGGCCTGCGGGTCGATTTCGCTAAGCACCCGCATTTCTTGAATAATGTCGTGTCTGTTCATGAACGTATTCAGTCGTCTCTAAAAGTGATGCTAGTCCATCAGCCCAAAGGTCAACCAACTCAACACAGAGCGTTTCTCTTCAATCTTCTCGCCGTTGCTACCAATTAGCTCAGAATCACGCACAGTTCTGTCATAAATCGCGCGTGTATCGAACGCCGGTGGTTGCGCGCGCTCGATCAAGCCAAAGGTAACCTTGCTCAACAGCGAGTCGCCGCCATCTACTAAGCGTTTATCGAAATCGAACTCGCCATTGGCATCTAAATTGGGGTACTCGGGATAGTTTGTGGCGAGTACCTTCACTGCGTTGTCAGACAGCTCTGTCAGTCCCACTAGCTTATACGCTTGCGCCATCACCGCTAGACCATCGGCAACCGCCGGTGTTTGCTGAAAGTTTTCCACCACAAAGCGGCCTCGATTTGCGGCAGCAAGATAAGCCTTGCGTGAAAAATAGTAGTTGGCCACTTGAATCTCTGCCCGCGCCAAGCGGCCGCGCAGATCCACTAAACGCACGCGGGCGTCAGCAGCATAGGGACTTTTTGGAAAGCGAGAGAGCAGTTCTGACAAAGTGCCGAACGCGCCGCGCGCCGTGCCAATATCGCGCATTGAATTGTCGGTGGGTATAAAGCTATCGAAAAAGCCCGACGAGTCTGAAATTTCTGACAGACCTTTAATGTAATAGGCGTAATCGACGTTTGGATGCTGTGGGTGCAGTCGAATAAACCGCTCAGCAGCCGCAATACTCGCATCGTAGTCAGCAGACTTAAATTGAGCGTACATTAACTCTAGCTGCGCTTGTTCCGCGTATTTGCCGAAAGGGAATTGCGACTCTAACAACTGCAGATTGGTGATTGCCACCGACCAGTTGCTCGCATTTAAACTGCTTTGAATCTTTTCGTAGAAATCGCGCTCAGTGAAACCCGCAGTTTCGTCCTCGGTGGTCTCATCGTCACCCCAGCCCAACCAAGAACAGCCAGTGGTTAAAGATAAACTCATTAACAGTAAAATAAGTGAAGCGATTTTCATGTAATATTCCCAGCCTAAGACGGAGTAGATCTGATAGATGGCGCAATCGTGTATTTAACCACACAGCCTGCGTTAAACCAATCAGTGATAATTGCCGCGCAGCGAACAACAGTTTTGATCACATCGCGGCAAATGCAGGCGCGTCTATGACCGCACTTAGCGCCATAAGAGCCGCGCCAGAGTAAATTTATTTTAGAGTAGGAAACGCAGCTTGACCGAAAATATGAACCACATAGACCGCAGCGCCACTGTTTCAGTCAGTGACTGTGGTCGTCGCCTAGATCAAGTTGCCGCCGAGCTATTTGAAGATTTTTCACGCTCACGCTTGCAGCAATGGATTAAATCCGGTGAATTGCGAGTAAACGGTCAGCAGCAGCCCACCAAACATAAACTCCTTGGCGGCGAACAGCTGACAATTGCGGCGCAGCTCAAATCCGAGGGCGACTGGGTCGCCGAAGATATCAGCCTCAACATCGTCTACGAAGATGAGCAGATCATGGTCATCAACAAGCCGGCCAACCTCGTCGTACATCCCGCGGCCGGCAACCGCGAGGGAACGCTATTAAATGCGCTTCTATTTCACTGCCCACAACTCGAACACGTACCCCGCGCGGGCATTGTCCACCGTCTCGACAAAGACACCACCGGGCTGATGGTGGTTGCGAAAACCCTCGAAGCGCACACCGATCTCGTTGCCCAACTGCAAGAGCGCAGCGTCAACCGCGAATATGAAGCGGTTGTCAGCGGCGTCATGACGGGCGGCGGTACTGTTGATCAACCGATCGGCCGACACCCCAAGCAGCGCAAAAAAATGGCCGTTGTCAAAGGCGCCAAGGAAGCGCGTACACATTACAAAGTGCTGCAGCGCTTCGCCGGACATACCTACATAAGGCTCAAGCTAGAAACTGGCCGCACCCATCAAATTCGAGTGCACATGGCCAGCATTAAATACCCAATCGTCGGGGACGATGCCTACGGTGGCCGCTTCCGCATTCACAAAGGCGTGTCAGACCAGCTGCGCGAGACCCTGCACAGTTTTGGTCGCCAAGCACTGCACGCGCGAGAACTGGGGCTAGAACATCCCGAGACTGGCGAGTATCTGAGCTGGACATCAGACTTACCCCAAGACATGCAGCAGCTACTGCAAGCATTAACCGACGAGTAATAGGCAGGCAGCAATGGAGAGTCACTTTCTTATTCCAGACTGGCCCGTTCCCCCTAGCGTCAAAGCCGCAGTCACCCTGCGCAGTGGTGGCGGCAGCAAGGCACCCTACGACAGCAATAACCTCGCAATGCATGTTGGCGACAGTGAAAAAGACGTTATCGACAATCGAACACGACTAAAAGAAAGCCTAGCATTGCCCAGCGCACCCTGTTGGCTCGATCAATATCACAGCACCGAGGTGATTGACGCCGCCGCAGCTCACGGCACCCCGCGCGCCGATGCCAGCGTCAGTCGTCAAGCCGGCACGGTTTGCGCAGTGCTCACCGCCGACTGCTTACCTGTCCTCTTATGCAATCGCCAAGGCAATCAAGTCGCTGCCGCCCATGCCGGTTGGCGAGGACTCTGCGGAGGCATCCTGCGCAAAACAGTCGCTACTTTTGATCATGCACCCACCGACATCCTCGCCTACCTAGGGCCCGCAATCGGTCCTCAAGTCTTTGAAGTGGGCGCCGAAGTGCTCGATGCATTCCTCGCCAACAGTCAGGGCGAAGGCCACAAACAGGCCATACGCGCAGCCTTTGATGCAGCAACATCAGCGCGCGGGAAATACCTCGCCGACCTCTACCAACTGGCCCGTGCCGAGTTAAACGCCTGCGGCGTGCAGGCAGTCTACGGCGGCGATCACTGCACCTACAGCGAACCCCAGCGCTTTTTTTCCTATCGACGAGACCCTGTCACGGGGCGCAATGCATCGTTAATTTGGCTGATTTAGCGAGCGCATTCAGCCCATAATCACAGTGTTAAAATTCCTCTGGTTTTTACAGTTATAACACTTGATACCCAAGGGTTGTTCCATTAGAATTGCGGCCCTCTCGCAGGGGCTATTTGACCCAAGATCATACGCGACGGAATTTGGCCTCTACGTACCGTGTGGCCACCCTAAATTGGAGCAGAACATGTACGCAGTAATCAAAAGTGGCGGAAAGCAGCATCGAGTCGTTGAGGGTGAAACCTTACTGCTGGAAAAGCTGGATGTAGCGACTGGTGATAATATCGATTTTGAAGAAGTTTTGATGGTCGGCGAAGGTGCCGAAGTCAAGATTGGTGCGCCGCTAGTAGAAGGCGGTAAAGTGACTGCTGAGATTATTTCTCACGGTCGTGGTGACAAAGTGAATATCATTAAATTCCGTCGCCGCAAGCACTCGCGCAAGCAACAGGGCCACAGACAGTGGTACACAGAAGTTAAGATTACTAGCATCAACGCTGGATAAACTGAGAGGAATAGACAATGGCTCACAAGAAAGCTGGTGGTAGTACTCGTAACGGTCGCGATTCAGAAAGCAAACGCCTTGGTGTAAAGGTATTTGGCGGCCAATCAATCAATGCAGGCAGCATCATCGTTCGTCAGCGTGGCACTAAATTCCACCCCGGCAACAACGTTGGTATCGGCAAGGACCACACACTGTTCGCAACTGCAGAAGGTGTTGTCCAGTTCGTGCAGAAAGGCCCGAAAAACCGTAAGTACGCAGAAGTGGTTTCCGCGTAATTTACGCCGCTTCGATAAAAAAGCCCCTCTGCGGGGCTTTTTTTATGGGTGGCGATTTTGCCTTTAATCTAAACTCGCAACCCTCAATGACACAACCCACTGGCATCTGTACACTGACCCTATGAAATTCGTCGACGAAGCAACAATCAAAGTACACGCAGGCAAAGGCGGCAATGGCTGCATGAGCTTTCGCCGTGAAAAATATATCCCCTTTGGTGGCCCAGATGGCGGCGACGGAGGTGATGGCGGCAGCGTCTTTCTCGTGGCCACAGAAGGCTTAAATACCCTTATCGACTTCCGATTCACACGCAACTTTAAAGCGCAGAGTGGCGAACAGGGCCGCGGAGCAGACTGCACCGGCGCCGGAGGCCAAGACCTAACACTGCAAGTACCCGTAGGCACCACCGTTATCGACGAAGAAACTGGCGACGTTCTCGGAGATCTCACGGAGCTCGGGCAAACACTCAAAGTTGCGCAGGGCGGCTTCCACGGCCTTGGCAATGCCCGCTTCAAATCCAGTATCAACCGAGCGCCACGCCAAACCTCGAAAGGCAGCGAAGGTGAAGTGCGTGAAATCAAGCTTGAGCTAAAAGTATTGGCCGATGTCGGCCTGCTCGGACTGCCCAATGCAGGTAAGTCCTCCTTTATTCGGGCCGTCTCAGCCGCGCGCCCCAAAGTTGCCAACTATCCATTTACCACCCTCGTGCCAAACCTCGGTGTTGTCGGCGTGACCGGCGACAGAAGTTTTGTTATTGCCGATATTCCAGGGTTGATCGAAGGTGCCTCCGAAGGCGCAGGTCTCGGTATCCGCTTCCTCAAGCACCTTACCCGCACCCGCCTGTTGTTGCACATTGTTGACATGATGCCCTACGACCTCACCACACCCGGGCAAAACGCCATTGTCATTGAAAATGAATTGGAAAAATTCAGCCCGACATTGGCCGAGGGCGACCGCTGGCTTGTGCTGAACAAGATCGATTTGCTGCCCGAAGATGAAATTGAAGACGCCTGCCAAGCCGTTGTAGACGAGCTCAATTGGCAAGGCCCCGTGTTTAGAATATCCGCCATCTCGTCCGTGGGCACAAAAGAGCTGTGCGCCAAGATTATGGACTATATTGAAGAACACCGTCAGCGTGAAGAAGCTGACCCAGCAGTGGTTATCGAAACCGAAGCGCGCCGCCGCACCATCCAAACCGAAGCACGCGAACGCATTGAAGGACTTGCCGAATACCGTCGCGCCGCCCGCAAAGGTGGTCAGCAGATTGATGGCGCAGAATTCGACGAAGACTTTGATGACGACGATGACGACCACGACGTTGAAATTATCTACGCAGAGTGAGGCATAGCTAGGCTGAATGACCAGAGCAATTACCAAGAATGCCAAACGCTGCGTGGTCAAGATTGGCAGCGCACTACTAACCAATGACGGCGCAGGCCTTGATCGAGACGCCATTGATGGCTGGGTCGAGCAAATCGCCGAACTCTTAGCACAGGGCAAAGAAATTGTTTTAGTCTCCTCAGGCGCCATCGCCGAAGGCCTCGTGCGCCTTGGTTGGAAGACCCGTCCAGAGAGTATTCACGAACTGCAAGCCGCCGCCGCAGTTGGCCAGATGGGACTTATTCAAGCCTACGAAACCAGCTTCAAGCGTTTCGGCAAGCTCACCGCACAAGTCCTGCTCGACCACGACGACCTCGCCAATCGCCAGCGCTATCTCAACGCCCGCAGCGCCCTGCAAACCCTTATCAAATTTAACGTCGTGCCCATCGTCAACGAAAACGACACAGTAGTCACCGACGAAATTCGGTTTGGCGATAACGACAGTCTTGGCGCACTGGTCGCCAACCTAATCGACGCCGACCTACTCGTGATACTCACCGACAAAAATGGCCTCTACACCGCCAACCCAGACAGCGACCCCAACGCCACACTAATAAGCCAAGCCCTCGCCGGCGACCCAAGCCTCAATGCCCTCGCCAGCGGCAGCAACAGCGGATTAGGTCGCGGCGGCATGGTCACCAAACTTCAAGCCGCTAAACTCGCCGCGCGCTCAGGCTGCAGCACCGTAATTGTCGGCGGCCGCAACCCCAAAATTCTTACCGCCGTCGCCAACGGCGAAGACGTCGGCACACTGCTCAGCGCCACCCAGCAACCCATAGCAGCCCGCAAGCAGTGGCTCGCCGGACAGCTGCAAGTCAAAGGACAGCTCATACTCGACAGCGGCGCCGCCAGAGTGCTCACCCAGCAAGGCCGCAGCCTGCTTGCCGTCGGCGTCACAGACGTAAAAGGCAAATTCAGCCGCGGCGACCTCGTCAGTTGTCTCGACAGCGACGGACTCGAAATCGCCCGCGGCCTCGTCAACTACAGTGCCGCAGAAACTGCGCGCATAAAAGGCAAAAGCACCGAAGCCATCGCCGGCATTCTCGGCTACCTCGAAGACAAAGAACTTATTCACCGCGACAATATGGTGCTAAATCGCTAGCACCATTCACGCTTCAAACCCCGATCGCTCCTGTACCCAATAGAGACTGCCCCTTCGAGCAATAATCGCGTTGCACCCACAGCACGCAAAATTCTTGACTACACTTAAAGCCGTAAGGTGATGACAAACCGTCACCCAAGGGACTAAGCAAGTGTGATCAGGAGTAAACGATGGCAGGGGGGGCAGATAGAACAAATGAAAGGTTTAAGCGACTTTCAGCGGTATCACAAGCCTTTTTGACCAACCAAGACGCCATAAAACGGTTTGTCTCGCGCTTTGTATTTCGCCAGCAAGATATCGAAGATGTCACACAAGAAGCCTTTCTCAAAGCCTACAACGCCGAACTAGAAAAAGAGATCGAGCACCCAAAAGCCTACCTCTTTCAAATCGCCCGCAACGTCGCCCTTGAAGGGCTTCGCAAAAAAAGCAGCCAAATTGCTGACCATATAGTGGATTTTGACGAAAACTCCATTACAGGATACGAAAGCACCGTTGAGGCCGCGATGGAAACACAAGAATACCTAGGTGCCTTTTGTGAGGCAGCCGCACAGCTGACACCCAAGTGTCGGCGGGTTTTCCTTATGCGCAAAGTGTACGGATTTAGCTACCAAGAAATCACCGAGCGCCTTGGCATCTCCCTCAGCACCGCCGAAAAACACATGCGCAACGGCATGCTCCAAACCAGCGCCTTTATGCGCGAGCACAGCGACTTCGACGAGCAGCGCAACGCCCGCAAAGCCGCCGAAATAAAAACAGAGCGCGCCCGACTCAATCGAGTCAGCACCACCGCAGGGGAGGAGGCATAGCATGGACAACGTCATAGAGTTTTCCTGCATCAGCAACATCGAACAAGAAGCCGCCGCATGGTTAGTCATGCTCGACAGCGACACCTCACTCACCCCACGCCAGCATAAAGAGCTGCAGCAGTGGATGGCCCGCAGCCCCGTTCATCGCGACGAGCTGGAACGCCTCGCAGAGCTCTGGGGCATGCTCAATATCCTCACCGTACTCGCAGTGCCACTGGAAAAGCACAAGCAGAGCCTAATCCGCAGAGCAGCCCACGCACTCCGCCGCCAAGCGCGCGAGTGGGGTAGCGCAGTCAATCCAGCCCGCACCGCCACCGCCGCGCTTGTCCTCGGTCTCGGCCTCGTCCTGTTGACAAACTACCTGCAACAGCCCGCCTTCGATGCAAGCAACGGCCTTTACCAAACAGGCCTCGGCGAACAGCGCACCACCGTATTGATCGACAACTCCAGTATTCTGCTCAACACCAACAGCCAAGTGCGCGTCGACTACAGCGACAGCGTCAGAAAAATTACCCTCATAAAAGGTGAGGCACATTTCAACGTGGCCCCGAACAAAAAAATTCCCTTTCAGGTCTACGCTGGCGACGGCTTGGTGCAAGCCGTTGGCACCGCCTTTACCGTCTACCTGCAAGACGATGAAAGCGTTAAGGTCACCGTCACCGAAGGCACCGTCAAAGTCCTTGGCGAAACGTCCCTCGACAACACCCAGGAAGTTGCCAACCCCATCGACCTCGCAACCCTCCACGCAGGCCAAGTAGGCACCCTCGAACGTGTGCCCACAGCCACCGAAACCACGGCAGGGCAGAGCCTCAAGAAAACGAGCTACCGGCAGACACTCGAATCAATCGACAGCCACGAACTCGACCGACAACTCGCATGGCACAAAGGCCTCGTCATGTTTGCCGGCGAAACCCTCCAGCAAGTCGTCCATGAAATCAGCCGCTACTCCGGTCTCAACATTAAAATCACCGACCCAACCCTCAGCCAACTTAAAATCGGCGGGCAATTCCGTATCGGCGAAACCGAAGCCATGTTCAACGTGCTGGAAAGCAACTTCAATATCCAAATCAGCCACCTGCCAGGCGGCCAAATTAGTCTATCCGCCGGGCAGCAGCACTAATAGGCTGCCCCAATGACCGCCCGCGTCAACGTCAATTCACCCACGTGCCAGCACCGGCTCACCACTGCGCACAATTCCCACAACAAAAAAACTTCAACCATGAATAGCGGGTTTTCTTCTGCGTCGCATTACAAGCGGTGCAAGGCCAACTCACGATGGAAAACTGTGAAGAGGGTTGTAGGGATTTTGAGTATCGTCTTTTCGTTGTTCAGCACTGCAAACACAGCCGCCGACCAACCTGACGATGGCGGTAGCCAGCTGGAACAGAAATTTTTTATCAGCATACCGCCACTAAACGCCGCCGAAGCACTCAACCGCTTAGCCAAACAAACCGGCGCTCAATTGTTATTTCCCTACGAACTAGCACTCACCCGCAATGCCCATTCAGTCGTCGGACATTACGCAGTGATGGAAGCGCTAAACCAACTTCTTCAGGGTTCCGGACTTGAAAGTAGCCTTTCCAACAAAGGTGCGATCACAATTTCAGACAGTGAAAGCGTGTCGCGAGCTAATCAAAGGGAGAGGAACGATATGAATATCAAAACCAAGAAAAGTTTACTGGCAACACTCATTGCGTTTTT
>OBNN01000038.1_pt1 | contig 22092 bp, 28 predicted proteins | sample 1470811 | NCBI WGS metagenome assembly OBNN01 (sample SAMEA3275570, study PRJEB22092) | marine metagenome | biome: Estuarine Biome; feature: Surface Water; material: Coastal water | collected 2014-06-21T11:15:00+00 | depth 1 m
TGATGTAGATGTCTTCAAAGGAGTTAATCTCATGGCCAGCTACAGCAATAATACGGTGGAGATATTTGTTGTTAGTGCCTGTAGCTTCATCATATACGATAGCCCCACCAACACGAACCTTACCATAGATTATTTGATGAGATAAAGCAGAACCACGGGTGTTTACTTGATAACCACGTTGTGCGCCAGCTACAGAAGGTTTAGGGGAAAGGGCATTAAGGGCTACACCAATCGCAAAGTTAACAGCAAAGGTTGTGAGGAATGCAGTCATACCAAAGGCCGCTGTCATCAACGTACCTGTCGCAAGTGCGGTTGAGCTTGATAGCAAAGCCATCCCAAATGCTGCAGCCATGTTATTCTCCTAGATACTTTGAGTATACCCGTTCGATCTTACGGAACTTCAAGAAGTCCATCAGTTTATCGAAGGGTTGGTGGACTTTAGTGTTTATGGTAAGGACAGATACACCATCATTCTTAAGACACTTCTCAGCAAACTTAATCAGCTTGATACCTGTGAAACCTTTACGGTGCTTAGGTGACAAGTAGATAATGTCGTTAGCTGCAAACAGGTGGTCTTTGTAGTGAATGTTAGTACCTACGATAACTACAAAGTACCCTACAAGCTGTCCGTCATCCCTAGCTGTGAATATCTTTAGTTTACCCTGATCCTCAAAAGATCGATAAGCCTCCCAATCTGGGTTCAACTTAATCTTCTCTTTATTCAGAGCTATCTCCTCCCAGTGGGAATTAAGAAGTGGTTCTATTTCACCCCTAACAGAAGACAAGAACTCTTGTTGATACTTAACTGCCACTACTACGACCCCACACAATATCTTTATCTTGTAGGTCTTCAATGAAGTCTAACCCAAGGTCATCTGGATATAGAGACTTCTGATAACCTGAAGTGAAACGAGCTACCCTAGCTCTCTCAAGGTCAATCAACCTGTTCTCAACCATAAGCTCAATAGTGGAGGTTTCACCACCATCAGAGATATTCATCTGGTCCATGTAGCCAGCAAAGAGTTGGTTGAACCCAGTTTTAGTGGCCTCTAGGAGAATCTTAGAGCCATCCTGTAGTAGGATAAAAGAGCCACTCTCTTGGAGTATCTTACCTGTAGAGAATGTACCAAAGTAAATATTACACACACGGCCCTGATAAGGCTCACTGAGGGCCAAGGAGAGTAAGTCTGAGGGAACCCCACTCAAAGTGATAGTTGCCCCCTTAACGGCCAGCTCAGCGGTCTCTTCGATAGCTGAAATGTCAAGGAGGTTACCTAAGCCAATCCACTCAGTTCCATCCTGTAGGACAAGTGTACCTTGACCTGTCCACATACGAATTGTATTGTCACCATCAAACAAAAGTTCAACAGCAAAGAAAGGGTAAACTACACCTTCCTCAATATTCCCTAGTGTTACTGTAGACAGGTCACGGGACATTAGTAATCCTTTACTTCTTCAGGTGTGCCATCAACGACAGCCTGCGCTGCTTCACGTTCAGCATCATCAGCAACAATGAGGGGGTTGGCAACGGTCTCAGTGCCAGTCAGGTTGCCCTCGTCGTCATAGACGTTCTGCTCAACAGTGGCTTCCAGTGGCTCAATGGCAGGTTGAATCCAAACGTGCATGATCTCATTGCCTTCTTCGTCGTACTCCCCAGAGGGTTCTTCGAAGGTTTGTTCAGCCCGACCGTCAGCCAGACGATACTGAGCCAGTCGTGCAGTCGCCTTGCGGTATTCCTGAAGCTGCCAGTTGAAGGTATTGTGGGCTACGTTCACATCGTGATCGGCTGAGAAAGAAGCCATGAAAGCATCGAAAGCACCGTCAGCTAAGCGAATAGATTTCTCACGGGCTTGGGTATTCCAGCTACGGCTGATCCACTTCTGCGCCCGCTTCTCAAGCTGTGCTGGTGTGAGGGGCAAGTCGCCCTTGTTTACAAACTGGGTCATGCTTTAACTCCAATCACGCAGGTTTGAGTTGTGGCAGATGGTGCTACAGTAGGCTTAACGTAGTAGTCGAAGCCATCGTAGACCACCTCGTAGTCGTGGGCTGCACCCTCACGCTGCAACAGGCCATCCTCGTAAACGTCTTTGGGAACCCAGCCTTTGGGCATGGTGTGGATTACATCAGTGCCATCGGTTTCAAGAGCTAAAACGTTGTCTACAATGCTGAAGTCATTCAGTGTGTTGTCGCCATTAATCACCTGAATGTCGAAAGCGTTCGAAATTGTCGTTACTGTCAGTATTACTGAACCAGTGGAGTTGACATTGGCAGTAGCTAAAACAGTAGACCCATTTTGATCTCGGACACGATAGACGACAGCAGTGTTCCCAATAACAAGAGATGCAGTGACTTTATACACGGCACCAACATTAAGGCCAGAAAGGCGGTAGCTTGCACCACCAGTGACCGTAGCGTTGTTATTGATCTTTAGCTGGTTAGAGACAATAGATAACCCAGCACTACCAGATGCAGACCAACCTGTTGTCGTCCCCAGATCAAACCGAGGATCAGGCAGCAAGCCCTCCATCCAAAACTGCTGCTCTTGGTAGCCCCCCTGATTACGCAGGGAAGCTAGCTCTTCACGCAGGTTGACTGCGGGTTTCTCAATAATAACAGTCATCCGATTACTCCTCGACCACTAGGCCATTGCTGGCACTGATTGCAGTACCGACTGCGGTTGTTGTATTAGACACTCGACGCAAGCCTTGGAAGACACTGCGACCAGCACTGGTTCCTACGTGGAGCAGGTCAGTGTCACTGTCGTGAGCCAAGGCTGTCACTGCATCAGAAGTGCCGTAGAGTGTGGCCTGAGCATTCTCTTGGAACAGCACCTTCTCGTCCTCGTAGATTTTCTTGATCTGCTCTGCCGTGGGGGCAGTGGCGGAGATGCGGAGGAGGGCCAATAAAGCGCCTTGATCAGCCTGCTGAACGTTGTCGTATCGCTTGCCAATAATTAGCGGTGCCGATGTATTTGAAGTAACATCTTCTGTGCGACTAAAGCTGGCGTCTAAAACTCCGTCTACATAAAGAGACGCAACACCACTGCTCCTAACCAGTGTTACATGCCTCCAAGTGCTACCAAGTAACGTTGTTCCTTGATGCCTATATGCATTGATATTGAACTCAGCAACAGCACTACTTCCGCTCGGAGTATATCCCAACGAAAAACGACCGCTGCTTCCGGTATATCGGTCAACGATCATACCCCACGTATCAGAGGCAACCTTCACCCACCCCATCACACAGAAGTCACCCGTGCCGAAGTCGAGGGCAGAGTTATACGGCTGCTCAAGGTAGTTGCTGGTAGTGAACCCAGAGTAGGCAACCAGTTCAGCGCCAGTTGCTACAGGGGTGCGGGTCACAGTGCCGTTGACGATCAGACCGTTGTTGTTCACGCTTCTGTCTGCGTCTGCGAGTTTGACGGAGATGTTGTCTACAGAACCACCAAATGTTGAAGCGCCCCTAAAGCGTAAATCTGTAGTTCCCGCTGTGAACTCGTAAGTGTAAGACCCAACTGAAGCGGCTCCTGCAATAACCTCATACCCAAGATTTGAGTATACATAAATTGTGCCAAAATCGGTAACTGCGGTAACATCGAAACTGATAAGATAGCGGTTTCCTATAGTTAGGACATTAGCTTGGTTTAAATCACTACCAGTCCCAACAGTATGGGTCGCAACACCACCGCTGATAGTCCAGTCAATGCCTTTCGTCCAATCCGTATCCGTATCAAACGTGCCATTCGTCACCAAGTTCCCACCCACCAAGTCAGTGTCGTCGGTGTCAGACAGGAAGGCACCCTTGATGTCGCCGTTCATCCAGCCTGTGTTGTAGGTGGAGGTGGTGTAGTTGAATAGGTTTGGACCACCAGCAACACCACGCTTGTGCTGGACAAGTCGATCATACGGGTATGCGTGTGAAGCGTGGTGAGCTAAGTCAAATGTTTCGCCACCAGTAGCTACTTTTCTCTTAGCATCACGATACGCAATACTTTCGGTAAGCGTAACTCTTTTAAAAGGATAGTTGTCATTTAAAGAGTTGTATCCGTCAGGCAAGGCATGATCTTGGGAAAGCCCTGCTACTTCGCAAGCCAGCCAGTAGTATATTGCTTGCATGAAATATAGCGTTCCACGGTCAAAAATGACGCCACTGCTGGTATTGCCCCAATTGGTCCCAGTGATGTCCCAGACGTTACCATCATCCTTGATAACACTCACGCCACCCGCAGTCGCCACTGCAATCGTAGGCACTTGAAGCCCAGTCGCAGGGTCAATCGGGGCGTTGGGTAGCACGGTCATGGCTACATCGTTGCACGAAGAAGAAACGATTGGCGGTATCAACCCCGTGCTGTAAGGCCCACCTGTTTTATTGCGGTTAAGCACATCATTAGTATTCCACTTCGTTCCGTTAGAATTACGGAAAAAGTAGCTGTCGGAAACAAAATCACACTGCCCTATTGTTGTGAGCGTTCCACAGCAAAAAAGACCATTTACTGCAAAAATGGATGTGGCTGTGTTGTATACGAAACCACCGGAAGCTTGATTAAACACCATCCACATAGGTAGAGACGGATCATCACCATCATAGATCGTGACTTTGCTGCTCTCAGCCACAATCACAGCAACAGCAGGGAACTCACGGCGAGAACCACGGGTAGCAGTGTTCAGCGTCTCGTTATACCAGCTTGTGCCTTGTGTGCGCTTACGCCATGCACCACCGTCACTGTCCTTGCTGGTGTCATACACGAATACGTCTACGGCGGTCACCGCCTTGCTCTCTGCGATGGCGTTTAAGTCTAGCGTGTCGAGGTCAACATCTCCGCCAGTGGCGCTAATGTCCCCATCCACAGTCAGCCCGTCAGCCGTCACTGTGCCATCAATGTTGACGTTTCCGTCAAATTGTCCTGAGTCAGCTACAAGCTGACCCGTTACGTCAATACCTGTGGAGGTGGTGATAAACTTCTGAGCATCCCCATAATATAGACGAACCTGCCCCGTGCTGGACACGCCGTATAGGAACTTTGTGCCATCACCCTTTTCGAGGTACAAGTTGTCTCCAGACACAGTTAAATCACCAGTGCCTACATCCTTGATCCAACTGTGACTGCCATCATGATAAATCTGCAAGTCACTGCCAGCACCAAAGATGGCCTTGTCGTTGTCGCCAAACGAAAGGTCGCCAGTCATAGTATCGCCAGTGATACGTACAAACCCTGTACCAGTATCCAAGCCTTCTTTTAGCTCAGACCAAGTAATAGCTTTAGTTTCATCAGCAGAAGAGTCAACGACAACAAACTCATCTGTATCAGCTAGGTTAGCCCCAGTGATATTCGTTAGTTGGGAAATCTTTTTGTCAGCCAAGGCTATATTCCTTATGTAAGAGCTTCTACAGCTTCAAATGAGATACCGTAGATAGAGGCATTGTTGATAGACCACGAGGTCACATTGTTACTTAGGCGAAAGACACCTTTAGGGTTATTGAAGACTACAGTGGCCCCTGAATAATCAGACCGTAGTGCAGGCCATATCTCCAAGCTACCATCACCATCTTGGTCTAGTAATACTTGGTGTAGCTTAGCTGAGGAACCTGACCCAAGTTGAATATAGTCACCAGCCTTAAGTGTCCCAGTCATAACTACAGTAACAGTCTCATCACCAGCATCCCCTGTAAGTGTACAAGAACTAACTGTACCTTGTGGTGTAGCATAGTCAGGGTCTCCCAGTAGGAATGTACCTACCTGCCCCTTAAGACCAACTAGAAGAGCTTTCCACTCAGCAGCCTTATCACGGTGGACAGAGGGGATAGTAACTGAGGCTTCCCACTTCTGTCCACCATGACTAATGACTTGTTGTTTGTAGGTAAAGGGAGATTGAGAAACAGCTACAGCATTAACTGCCCTTAGCTCAATACTCTCAATCCCGATAGTAGTTGGTGTATTTAGTGGATATGATAAAGCCATGCTTTCCTCTTATTAACCGAAGGTTGACTTCATGGCTCCACCTCGTCTACGGCTATCCATGATCTGTTTCTGTGTCATATTGGCGATCTGTGGTGCAGCCTGAGCAATCAACTTCTTAACACTGTCATCACCGTTAGCTGCGAAGTTAAACGTCTGGTTGACTACAACAGCCTCACCACTACCGCCCATAGCCTTAGCTGTAAGATCAGCGTTCATAACATGACCACGGTTCTGAGGTACGACTACTTCTGGACCTTTCTCACCTACAAGGTAAGGTTGGTTAGACATGACAGTACCACCTGAGGCTTTCTTACCAATAGCACCAAAGATACTACCAAGAATACCACCGCCGCCAGATTCAAAGCTACCAACCATCTGTTGGACTACAAGAACCTTGTAAAGCTCAGAGATAATCATACGAGCCATGTCCTTGAAGGCATCTTCAGCAGACTTAGTGCCATCAACAATAGACATGAAAGCGTCTTCCATGCTGTTCTTAAGAGTGTCAGCTATGTTCTGTTGTTGTGCAGCAGCTTCCTCAAGGAGTTCTTTCTCTTTGTTGTAGGCTTCAAGACGAGAGATAGCGCCGTTGATAGCTGCGTCTGTGTACTCTTTATCTGAGTTAGCAATAGCTCTGAGTACAGTTTCACGTTCTTTAGATACACCTAAGAGCTTTTCATCCAGAGTAATACGCTTGTTCAACTCAACGAGGGGGTCTTTTGGGGCTTTCTTACTACCACCGCCAGATTTCCTTGGTGGCTTAACCCCAATGCGTTCCAAGTCCTCTGGGGACCAACCCATTGCAATAAGCTCTTGGTAGGACTGAGTGGGCTTCATCCCCTTAGTTGAAGGGGTTAGAGACTGAGACATAACATTCGCATCACCAGAGAAACGGATAGAATACATAACAGTTCTGTTACGGAAAATCCTATCTATAGTTTTTTCGGCTTCCTCTGCCTCTGACCTAAGTTTAGCCAACTCTGCTTGGTTATTTCTGAAGGCTTCGATTAAGTCTGCCTTCTGCTTTTCCGACAAGTCCATAGCAGCCACTTGTCTACCGTAAGCCTCAAGCTCTTGCTGTGCTACCAAGGCTTTTAATTCTTGAGAGTCTTCCCCATACTTCAGTCTTGTCTTTTCTAACTGGAGGCTTTGTTCAAGGTTAGATTTCTCCTCCCTTATTTTCAGAACCCTCTCTTCAGAAAGCCTTCTTTGAATATCAGCCAATCTGATTGTAGCTGCCTCAACTTTTTTAATCGCCGCAATCTCTTCCTCTGATAGCCCCAGCCTTTTAATGTAGTTAGCTATTAACTCAAAACCTGTCTTCTTAAACCTATCCGACCCAGTTGTAACCTCTTTAGTCAGACGGCTGAGTTCCTCCCTAGCCGACTTAAGGTCGTCCTTTGCCCTGCTTAAGCTGTCCCCACCAAGAAGTTCATCTACCGTCATCCCCAACTCAGCCGCCTTCTTTGTGCGAACCCAGTTAGCCAGAGACTCATCCAAAGATTGAACGGCCTGATCAAACTTGTCTATAGACTTAGCTGATTTGTCGGCGGACTCTTTGCTTCTTAAGAACCAAGCCCCAACCGCAGTCAACAGGGGGATTGCAATACCAAGCCCTGCGGATAGTCCAATAAGTTTAGTTGTACTAAGCCCAAACGCACCTGTCATAAGCGGGAGGATGCCTACAAGTTGTGTAGCCTGTTGACCAAAAGCAACCATAGGGTTGGTTCCAGACTGAACTTGTACAAGAAAGTCACCAATCTGATAACCCGCTTGTTGAGTAACTACGCCAAACCTGTTACTACCCTTAGTTGCAGCTGACTGAGAAGCTAAGAGGGCTTTTGTTTGCTTACGGTAGGCTATGAGGCTCTGAGCAGCTTCCGCCCTAGTGATAGTCTCGGCCTTAAGGGCAGCACGTACTGTCTCGTGAGCTTTACGCATACGGAGTTGCGCAGCATATACAGGGTCAATAGACGCCCTTAGTTGGCTGTAGGAAGAGGAAACCTTAGCGACTTGGGCATCCAGTGCCTGAAAAACACTAGCTGATTCTCTAGCTGACTTGTTAGAAAGGTTCTGTACTCTGTAGTTCTCTTCTAGTTTTGCAGAGACCTTGCCTTGTTCTGTAGCAAACTTCTGTTGCCACTTAATCACTTGACTAAAAGCTGCTTCAAAGGCTTGCGCAGAGTTTTTTGAAACCTTACCTGTACGCTCAAGTTCAGCATTAGCTGCCTTAAGTTGCTTATAGTCTACTGTAAAAGCCAGATCAGCCATTCGCTACCCTCATATAAACTGCATCAACTTCCTTAATTGCTACCACCTCACGGGGTTCAATAGGTGTCTCAGTCAGTTCCTTCCATGATTTAATTTGTTCATAAGTTATCGGGTTAGGGCCAGAAAAGCCTTGAGTTCTACTGTTGCTTAACGTAATAAAGGCAGACCAGACATGAGACATAAGCTGAGGAAATTCTGTCGGGGGTTCCAATGCTTCTGGTCTACGTCCAATCTGCCTTTCTACTTGTTCCAAGTGTTCACGTTCTGTAATGCCATCCTTGTCAGGGCGATTGAGCTTAAACTGATGTTCAGCCCAGTCACACAACTGAGAAGTTAGGCCTTGGTAAAATCCAGAGATTCAGCGAGAGCCTCCTCAACCTGAGCCTTAATCCAAAACACTTCGTCGTAAATCTCTCTAGCCTTAGCCACAGACAGTTTGGGGTTCTCACCACCATAAGTAATATTCCAAGAAGCTGTGATCTTAGATAGCAACGTAAGGGTAGCTTCTTCGATGTCTTGTGCTGTAAAGTCTTGCTTCTTACCACTCTGCATAGCCTTAAGACGTTTGTTCGTCTGCTCATGCAACACCTCTTTGTGCTCTTTAGAATGACTTGCGTAGACTGTAATAGTCATTGGCGTCTTGTCATCATTCTTTAGTGTAGCACCAGTGTTAGGGTGTTTCAGTGTTACTTCTACTGTGTCGCTAGTAGGTTTGAGGTTCATCAAATCCATTGTCGGGTTCCTTTGTTAATGTCGGGTATTCGGGTTATAGTGTGGTGACCCCCGACCCGACTCAGGAGCCACCACTGTACCTACGTAGGTATCTTGTACGTCAGCTTATTATGCTGGGCGTGTAATCTTAAGGTTAGTGGCCTCTGTGCTGTCATAGAGAGATACAAAGGACATAGAGACCATACGGCTTGTTGGACCATCTACACCAACATCAGCAGAGTTAATCTTAACCCGTGGGAATAGGAATGTGTAAGAATTACCACCTGTAGGATCATCTACAGACACTTCAATCTCGGTCTCTGTCTCGTTAAGGAAACGGTTGATAAGAGAAGCATCTTCGAAGTAAGCCGTGAGTGTACCTTCAACTTCGGCACGACCATACTCAAGTGATGGAGCACTACCGTCACCAATTACGAATGTGGGGGCGAAGGAGTTGGAGAGAGTGAAGTCAAGACCAGTCACGATGGCTACAGCAGAACCTGCACCTACGTTACCGATGGAAATGTCACCTGAGTAAGCATCGAAAGGTGCAGCACCTGAAGCAGCATCTTGTGTCTTCTCTGTGCCACCGATGGTCATATCTTTACCGACCATACCGAAGGTAGTTGTTACCATCTGGTTAGGGGCAAGTGAGATACCCATAGTGGAAACTGACATACCTGTGAACACACGAGCTTGGTCAATATCAGCAGCATAATCTTCGATAGAGAAGAACTTAGGTGTTGTACCAACCTTCAGGACATTAGTAGCCCATGTGTTGAGCATAGCTGATTCAAGGAAGGCGTCATAGTCAGCATCACGAAGATCAACTACAATGTCACCAGCTACTTGACGGTTGCCATGACGATCTACACGAGGCATACGGTCAGCTTGGATGTCGTTACCAGCTACACGGTCTTTGGTAAGGTTCAAAGAGTGAGTGCTGAAAGGAAGGTTAGTGAAGTTACCAGCAGGTGTCGTACCAAACGTAGATTCTACGATGTAGGACAGGCTGGAGCGTGAACCCTGTGCAAAGGCCATATTAAATTCTCCTGTGGGAAGTTATTTGTAGATATACCAGCCGATATTCACTGGTATCATGTAAAAGGGTCCATCAATCTCAGCCATTTCTCTTTCGGCATAACGGATGGAAACATGTGTCACATCGTCTAGCAGTATCCTTGAGCCTGACTCTAAGGTGATAAAAGCCTCATCCTCAGTTAGCAGTAAGTCTGTGACGTTATTGTAGTAGATACTTGTCGTAGCTTCAAAAGCATCTATAAGTTTATCTGCGAGTTCATCACCAACAGACGGGCCTGTGTCTTCGGGGACATAACATTCAATACGGTATATACCCTGATAGAACATCTGTGGGTTTGTGCCTCGTACAGCAGGCTCTCTGCGTGTAGGGATAAGGCGAGGTTTAACGTAAGATTGGCCAGTAGTGGGGCTAAACTGCACGTTCTCCCAACCAACAGAAGGTAGTCCTGAAACAGAAGCTAGGTTAGTCTCAAGTGCAGCACGAATGTCATCATATATACTTGCCATTTACCTGAACCTATCCTTAGTTCTCAAGAAGACATTGTGCTTCTGTTCAACTTCTTTGTTGTGGGGTGCTCTGTTGCGTAGTGTAAATCCACCACTCTCAAGAGGGTCAATGTCCCTAACAGAAGCTCTTAACCTTGCGGCCTCATCCTGTTTAAGTGCGTTCTTGTCACCCTTATACTCTTGACGACCAATTGCATTGTCAGCTAAGTCTTGACCGTAAGTAGATTGACGCATACGTCCACCACCACCGCCTCTAGGTACGACAGAGAAAGACTTAACGTATGCACCAGAGTACACTGGAGAGATAGCAGCAGCGTAGCTTACAACCTCCTCTCCCTTAAGCCAAACCTTCTCTTTAACCCTATTCTCCATCTCATCCATCTTCTTATAGAAGCTAGAGTTGATGGTTATTTGTGTTTTACCCATATAGGTCACTCCTCTACGTGACAGAGGTAGCAAACAGCAACACCGTCAGAGAAGATTGTAGTTACTGAGACAATAACTGCATCGTCCCCATTACCTGAGATGATGTCTTTCTCATCAGGCTCTACAGCGAAATCAAGGGCAGGGATAACACACTTGCGAGTACCCTTCTTAATTTGGTCTACGGTCAAAGTCTCGTAGTTGTAGAAGTAGCCAGTGAAGGGATAGTTAGTCGTAGCTGAACCGTCTACCTCACCTGTGGCTGGATTGTACGTACCCTCAGAAGTAACCTTAGAGAGAGTTAGGCTCTCCCCGAAGTCCCTGACAAGATGAAGTAGGTCGTATGATCGAAAGGACATAATAACCTACTCCTTATTCGTACTCAGGGGTTTGGTAGCTCGGAGGGTTCTTGAAACGGTCTCTGCGGAAGGAACCTTCAATACGGTTAGTGTTAGCTCTGACAGCCTCTATGCCTGACTTAGTAATTCCACCAGCTAGGATACCAATGACAGCACCTGAGGTCTTACCTTGGTACTCAAGGTCATCGGCCAGAACCTTATACTGCTTAGCTAGGTCACTGTAGTCTGCCTTAAGAGCACCATCAAGTGAGGTGTTGACCTTACGAGAGTACTTAGAGGCAATGGCACGAGCAATCCATGCACCAGCATAATATATGTTGTCACCATTCTCAGACAGACCAAAGGTAATCTCTTCGTCCTGAACCTGTTGGTCTAGTGTTTCAGTATCTCCTACAAGGAGCCTGACGGTATTCAACCTACCTGAACTGGTAGTTGTATCCAAGTCTGTGGGATCGTATGACCAGCTCAAAGTATCTCTCCGTCAATTATTTAGTCGTTCAGTATTTTATCTCGGATTGTGTAGAAGTCTTCTGTTACCCAACGGTTGTTGTTGAGGAAGCGACGAATAAGGCCACGTTGCTTATCGTCAATCTTAGACTTCTTACACTTCTTAGTCTCAAACTCTGAGGTGCTTGATGTACGAGCTTTAACTTCAGCGTTAAGCAAGTTGACTAGAGTTTCTAGCTGTTTTCCAGATAGCTCAGATAGTCGATCACCAACCTTAGTTTGGACCTCTAATTCTTTATTGTGGTGGATGTAACCAGAAGCATATAGTGTAGCTACCTTGTCTTGGTCGATACCACGTTCAAGCCAATTAAAGTGTTCCCCTTGGCTCCAAGTCTTACTGTCTGCCATGAGGGGTCGTTTAATGAAGACAGGCCAATCAACCTGCCATCCCAAGTATGTGGGGTGCATAATTCTATTCCTATTTCACTGTTATGGTATTTTATAAGTTGGGTTGAACCCCAAGCCGAAGCTCAGGGTCCACCTTTGTCTTAGGAAGCGGTAGCTTATGCTACAACATCTTCGAAGAAGTAACCAAGGTCCGCACCAACAACTTTCATGTCGTATGCCATTTTTACTTGGATGTGCTCAGCAACTTGCTGACGCTTCAGAGCATCGTCTGAGAAGCTCTCAACTGTGATACCGAGGTTGTTTACGCTTGGGATGTTGTTCCATGCGAATGTCAGACCAGCAGCAGGTGTCATAAGACCTGAGGCACGTGGTGTGTGTACCAGAAGGGCGTTCTTACCACCGATGAAGGCGTTAGCTTCTGCAAGACCTTCAGCAGCACCGTTCTTGACAGCTTCCATGACGTAGAAGTTTTCTACCTCAAAGATTTCAGCAAGTTTGGCGTCTGTGATGAGTGCTGTGTTTGAAACAGTAGCACCACCGTTGAGGCGAGCAAGTACGTCTGGGTGGTTGATAAGAATGTCACGAACTTCTTTACCGATAACCATTGTGTTTGGCTTGAAGCCACCTGACTTAAGCTGCATAGTGCGGCGAGCAGTTGTCACATCGGTGATTGGGGTTGAGTTCGTGTAGTCTGACCAGAGGTTCGAAGGAGTAGCGTCTGTACCCCAGATACCAGCAGCGAAGAAAGCTGAAGCGAACTGCTCTTCACGTTCAATCAGAACACGGTTTACGAGAGTTTGAGCACCAGCGGCACGAACTTCAAGCATTGCATCTTCGTTAGCAAGTGTTTGCTCATCGAAGTCCATGCCGATACCGTATACGTCAGCAAAGTAGCTGTCGTTTGACAGAGACATACCGATACGGTTGACTTCTGTGCGTGGGGCAAGTTTCTTAACATCACCTGAACGGTTCATTTCCGCACGGTCATAGATGTAGTACTTGTCTGACTGACGCTGTACACCTACAACAGGAAATACTTTGTCAGCAATAAAGTTAGTTTGCTCTTGTACATACGCCAGTGTCAGGTTTGACAACGGTTGGTCGATATGTACTGCGGATGGGGTCAAAAGAGGCATTATATTATTCCTTTAAATGCTAGGGTTAGGCTACGACGTTACCGCCTTGGATAAGCTCAATTTCGATGATTTGACCATCGACAGCAGCTTCCTTGGCATAACCCATAACAACGTCACCAGATGCAGCAGTAAGTGCATCGCCAGCAGCGTCTGTTTGAACAGCAGCACCAGCAGCAATAGTGCCACCAGCAGTTACCATAACCGAACCTGAGACACAGATAGTTGTAGCAGCACCAGCAGCAGCGCCAACCAAGCATACACCGTATGCCTGCTCACCAGCAGTACCTGCAACGGTGACAGCGCCACCTGCGTCAAGAGTTACGAATTTGAATTGAGTAGTTCCACCGACACCAGCGATTTCAGTGCGGTTGTCACGTGATTGCATAACAGCCATGATTATTCCCCTTTATAGGATTTGTTGATAAGTGATTTGCCTTCGTCGGTCTTCGCTACAGCAGCGTAAGCCTTGGCATATTCACTCTTTTTGAGTTGGTTATCGTCCATGTAGGACTTTACGAGAGCATCCAGTTTGTCAGCAGAAGTAGCGAACTCACCGTCTGCATCGGACTTACCAAATTCTTGCATGGCTGCTTCAAAAGCTGCATCAGCGGCCTTAAGAGCTTCCATAATTGCTTCTTCCTCAGCGAACTTAGCTACAAGAGCTTTAGCTACATCAACAGAGAAATGTGGGAGAGCTTCACCAGCACGTTTCGTCAGTTCAATGTCAGCTTTCTCAATAGCAGCAGCTTCGAGAGCTTTGAGGACTGGAGCAGGGATGTCTGATTTAGAAACCATCTCACCTTCAATTTCCAGCATCTCAACTTCAGCTTTCTTTTCGATAGCTTCAGCTTTAATTACGTAGCCATTCTCAATGAGACCTTTGCGGAGACGTTCGTTCTCTGCCTTGAGTGTCTCAACGTCAGCTTTAAGAGCTTCAACGTCTACTTCAACAGCTTCAGGGGCTTCTGCAACTTCTTCTTCTTCAGCTTTGTCTACTTCGACAGCTTCAGGAGCTTCAACAGCCTCTTCTTCTGATTTCATCATGTCGTATCCAAGAGCCTTCATAGCTTCTTCTTTACCACACGCTTTCTCTTCCATGTACGCCTTTACTTTGGCTTCCATTTCATCAGTCATCTTTGTAATATCCTCGTGGGAAGTGTCACGCTTAAAGAGGCTAACCATTGCCTGTGCATTGGCAGGGCGATCTACAAGAGATAGCTCTTCAAGGTGCAAGTTTTTTAGGAGATTAGGCAAGTTAGATTTCCTCCTTTTGAGCACGACCACCAATACTGAAGGCCGCAAGTTCGCCAGACTTCACCATAGCCCAGATGTCATCATCGAATACTTTGTAAGCGACAACCCACCCTTCACGGTCAGACTGGATTCCTAGAGCTTCACCAATTTCCTTAGTGATAGGGAGTGAGTGTACAACTACACCAACTTGTTCCCCAACGTGCATGGCCTTGCCGACCCTTACGTGCTCCATAAATTCATTCACAGCTTTGACTAGCGTCTCAGCTTCGATAACATCCCCTTGGCGGTCTACTACAGGCTCACCATTTTCGGTTACTACTGAGGCCCAACCAAAGACCATACGTTGTTCGTCGTCGGTCTTAAGGATTTTACCTTCTATGTTCGTCTTTGTCATTTCACCCACCGATGTATCTGCTTCCCACATACGACATGACCAGTAGCCTGCCGTTGTCTTATCTTTCTTAGTGTCGCAAGAATGTCGGGAGCGAAAGTTTGCCCTAGCCTTAGGGTCATCCCTACGGATTTCCATGTTAGGATCACCGAAGGTAACTCGTTTAACTCTGTCACCGTCTTGTACAAAGACTTCAAACTTCTTGTTGCCACCTTTGATACGGCGAGGCTTGTTAAGAGTGACTTTCTCACCTTGATACTCAGCCTTAGCGAAGTCTACCTTGAGTATCTCCTGTACAATGGCTCTGAGAGCCTCTATACGGTCCACTGAGGTGTCTTCTTTAGTTTCAGGAGCATAGTATGCCAAATAAGCATCATGGCTCTCTGCGGGCATATAAACGGCCTGACCATTATAATCCGAGACATGAACTACACCACCAAGACCCATGTCCATACTACGAGAGACAGCCTCTGGTTCTGTAGTAAAGATGTCGTTAGCATACTGTGCCATTATGGTTCACCTTGAATTGTATTATTGACTAAGACCATCGTAAAGTTGCAGGTAACACGAGTGTTATTGGTTTCCACGTTGTCAGCCCTAATGTCCAAGTCAGTCTTTTCTGGGATAGGAAGTGGGATAGGGAAGTCATAACGATAAGTTGTTTCGTACACCTCAGCCATGTGAGCAATACGGAAATTGTTTGTCCCAAAGGGTCTCTGCATCATAAGAATTTGTGCATCTTTGCTCTTTTGAACGGAGAAGTCCCCGACCATCATGTAGGCGGTCTTACCTGCGGGAACTGTGTAAACGCACATAAGCGTCTGGGAGAAACCCGCTTCGATATGAGCAACAACAGTACCAGTCCCACTAGTAACCCTAGCTGTAATGTCCCCTAAGTTTCCTGCACCATCATCTGTGTAAACCATGCGGTACACACGTAGGAAAGTGTTAGAGGTAGCTACAGCAGTAGTGCCTGTCAGGGTGATTGTTTCTGTGAGGAGATTGTAGTCAGCATCAAGACCTTGCACTTCCACAGTACCAGTATCACCGTCATCTTCCGATAAGACGTACAGAGTTTGGGCTGTATCTAGTGCAGACCAAGGGTATAAACCTCCGCCAGTCCAGACGGTTTCTGGCTCACTATTGTTGTCGATGTCGAAGTTAGCACCAAACTTGTGGATAAACGAGTAGCCGTTAGATTCACCCTTGGCTATAGCTAAGGGGTCATGCTCGTATAAGTGTCTAGCCCACGTTGTCATCTGTAGACTCCTTGCCGACCTCAGGGTCATACTCAAGCTCAGCAATATCCATAAGGTCTTTGATAACCTCTGGGTGGCTACTAACATCAATATTCGCACCGTTAAGGTTACGAAGGAAGGCAGCAATCTCACGAAGATCGTGGGGAGCTACATCACCAGCCTTAATAGTTGGCATGAGGTCATAGTCCAGACCGTTCAACTGCCAAAGACGTTCAACCAACTGTTTGTTGAGAACATCTACGATTGCTTGGATGTAACTCTCAAGCGCACGGAGGAACAGGTCTGTCTTCGACTTGGACAGGGCGTAGGAACCACCACTTGTGCCAAGTAGAAGAAACTCAGAAAGGACAGAACGAGCAATGTCATGTTGGTAGCGGTTAATGATAGGGTTAATATCAATGTTACGCTTACCGTTAGATGCCATCAACTCAATATCTACAAGACGTTGGTTCGTTGGAGCACCATCTTTATCTGGATATGTATCCGAAGGAAGGATGATGTAACCTTGTTCGTTGAACTTAACGTCACGAAGGATTTGCTGTAGGTTGTTTACGAAGCCAGCTTGTGCTACAGAAGCATCACCTGAAAGGTACTCAGCAGGGATACGAGCTACAGGAATACCAGCAAGCTCACGTTCAACTGCGATAGCCTCAATAGCCTGTAGGTTGTTCAGGTACTCATAAGAGGTATAAGCATTACGAAGGATAGACCGACCTGACGGATCACCATTAAGGCTTGTAGTACGATAGTAAAGTGACTTGTTGGTGGGGATGTAATTCTTACCCGCCATAAGGCCAACTGACTGTTCAATACCAAGTACGTCACCTGTCTTCTGGTCTACATCAAACTTGTTGATAGTCCAAGGGGCACGTGAGGCGATCTTACGGATACCAATGCGGCCATCAGTGAACTTAGAGTGCTTCTTAGGTGATCTCTCAGTAGGCCCAACACGGCGCTTGTAGATAACCTCAAACCAACCGAAGCCATACGACAGATAACCTAGAGCCTCAGCAATGTGGTCATCAAGAGTGTGATCCATATCAACAAGGATACTCTCAACAAACTCTTTCTCTACCTTAGCTGCATCACTATCGTTAGCAGGGTGTACGTGAAGGTCTACATCACGAAGGATTTGCTCAACAGAATACATGACAGCACCAACAGTACTATCGTTGTCCCGCATCTCACGATACTTACGGACAGCTTTCTTGCCACGAAGCTCAGGCAGAAACTCATCAGCACGGATTTGACCGTTATGTGTATTGTCACCAGCTACACCAAGGGTTGCCTTGGCTTTTGCCTCTGAGAGTTTCTTTACCATTGTCTTATCGCTTCTCTAATTAGCGTGAAAGCCCCTTAGCACTTGAATAAGCGAGGGTCAGTTTTGGTTTGCTATATCCGTTGAGTGAGAGGTCTGTAATAGCCCATACAAGGGCATCAAGTCTATCTGGGGAACCAATCGACCCTAAGGGTTCCCATGTTCTCATTTGCGTCTCTAGTTCGTTCAGTGAAGAGCCGTCAGGAGGGTTTGCAACGTGCTTAACAAGACCACGCTCGTATAGGGCAGATATAGGCTCAGCACGGGCATATTTACCACGAGAGGCACGTACAGCTTTGTAAGGAATTGTTTCATCCTCACCATGTATAGTTGTCTTGACCATATCACCACCTTGGTTTACCTCAGCGACAATACGATCTGCTTGATATTGATGGTAGAGTTCAATGGCTTTAGAAGCCCAACCCTGTGGAGACAATCTGTCAGTGTAATCACCTAAGACGTAAGCTACACCATTCACATCAATACCAGCTACAACAATCCCTGTCATGTCACTCTCAGCATTAGAGGTAACAGCAGGGTCAAGTGCAACTACAATACGGGCTAGGTCAGGGACAGCTTCATGCTTAACTGAAGCATCATCCAACATTGCTGTAGTCCAAAGAGCACCTTGTGCTTCCTCCAAGACTTCAGCATAAAGCTCTTGCCTACCAAGTCTAGTCCCCTCATACTGCTCTTTAACAGCCTTAAGGTATGTACCAGCAAGGTTAGCGGAGTTATCAAAAGTAGACCCTGTAGTAACTACAGTCTTAGGGTCTTTGAGGATTTGACGGATCAACTTAGTGGGCTTAGGTGTAGTTGTAACCATGATACGAGGGTGTTTGCCAAGTCTCATACAGAACTGCAACATAGACCAAGTATCCATGTCCTTATTCCATGCAGCAGTCTCATCACACCAAGCTAATTCAAACTGGGGACCACGGAGACGCTCAGGTTCCTCAGCAGAGAAGAACTGTACTTGAGCACCATTCTCCCATGTGAGTGTACGCTTAGTGGGTGACCACTCAGGGAACCCCATCTTCTTACCTGCGTAGGTCTTATCACCCTTCCAGCAGACAGAGAGGAAACCACTCTCACCTTTAACCATAACCCGTTCAATATCTGAGTTAGTAGAAGCTACAGCAGCAATACGTTTGACACCACGCTTAACATTCTCTCTTACCCACTCAACACCCGAACGGGTCTTACCGAAACCACGACCAGCATTGATGAACCAAGTGTTCCAGTCTTTACCCTCAGGCTCTAACTGATTGTCTCTAGCCCAGAAGTTCCAGTCATGCTTAAGCTCTTCTAGCTTCTTAGGACCAAGCTCTTTGAACAGAGCATCTACTTTAGGCTTAGGTAGCTGACGTATAGTATCAGCTGTAATGGCTCTGCCATTTGATCCTCGCCCTTTAGGGCTGTGGGTTATCTTTCTCGTCGGGTTGGTCATCATTCATTCCAAGCAGCGTCAGTAGGGTGTCGGCTGCACTCTCATCTAGGTCAGGGTCAGTATCTTGCTCAACTTCAATGTTAGTTTGAGTTGGCGACCATCCACCTTTACTACGTAGAAAGAGTTCTTGTGACTTGAAGTCTCCCTCTAGTGCTTGGTCAATGACCTTCTTACCAACCATACCGTTGATCTTAGCTCTCTCAGTCTCAATGAAGCTACCATATATCTTGTACATAGTAGACAGAGACCGAGGTGCTCCCTGAAGGTGTTGCATAGAAGCAAGCATCTGACGAATAGCTACACCACCTTGGATACACTCCAAGATGTGTTTCTCTACGTTCTTACTGTAAGGGAGCTTCTCAGCCATAATACTATTACACTTCTCTTTTGGGGATTTTGGTTCTTGCCCTTCGGGCATAGCTACATCAACTACAATAAGAAAAGTAACTTATGTGGGTAGCGCAGATTCCAAGACAAAGTTCATCGGCAAGACCTGTAAGCAAGAATTTTCTGTGAACTCATACGTCTTGGTTGAACTTAGTGCTATAATCTGTAAGGGGGACAACTATAGTTATAACTTAAGTTACTTTACTCAGTTATTATACTTACTAGTTGAAGAGCTATGAGAAGAAACTTTAGTTATAACTTAAGTTGCTCTCTCTCTACTATACTATAGGAACACATTTCAGGATTTTAGACATAGTAAATAGCAACTATTTTATAAGTCATTGATAAATAAGTAAAGAAAGTTTAAGTATTTTGTTGTTTTTTCCTGTAGCTGTGGTATATTTGTCACTATATTGGTGGGTAGCACATGTTTGAACGTTGCCAGATAAAGTTCCGCCCTATGTGACATTCTGACGCACCTCAAAGTAAATTCTTCTTTTGGATTCATAGGTGGATACCCGACCCCACCGAATCACCTGCGCATAATACCAAGGGTCCCATCCCATGTCAACAGAAAATAACATAAAGTGACGTAACGTAACGCAGAGGTGACATTAGTGTTGCACATTGGTCACACATTGGCTTAAATGTGCGTATTTACTGAGGAAAACAAAAGAAAATGCTTGACAAGGAAGGCGGCGGGCCCACCCCACAGCGATTGATTCGAATGTCTTAAACTGGACTCATACGGGAGTCAAACTGGACTCATTATATGTCTAACCTATTGAAGCGGTAACATATTACCCCATATGCCATAGGCTTGATATTAGCCTGCTACAACGCCAAGAACCCACTTAGGCGGGTGACCTAGGCGGGCTATTGGTGGTGCTACTGTATGGCGCTTAAATCGGGCTTATCGTCGCCGTCTCTGGCTTGCCCTTGTCGGTGCTAAACCTATGCAAGCCCGCTAGCACCTGCGCCCTATAGCGTTCGGCTTGCTCCAATGTGTCGCAATAGCGTTGCCGTTGCTCAAAGTTATAGGACTCACCGTCCGATTCCCAAACACAAGCTTCAAAGGTTACAAGATAGGCCATTATTAAGACTCCTTGCTTAAGTGATATTTGGTTACATATGCGACTGCCCTTGCCAGAGACTCGCCCTGATTGCCTAGGAATGTGGCGTCATGCCAGAACCCTATGACAGGGCCATTGGCTACTAAATGCCAAGAATCTTGATCACCCCAGAGAATAGCTTGCGCCTTATTAAATCCGCCTAGATTGCTCATTGAACGACTCCCATTGCATTGCTCTTTACGTGATTAGGGCCATGCGCCACGATTGCGATTGATTTAGCTTTAACGCTATTCCCGCCGCATAGCTTGCAACTTGCACATGTTGCCTTGTTTCCCGCCTCATCACTTGCGGGACATAGAACCTCTTTTCCCTTCATGAGCTTATCTAAGGCCGATATGACTCGGAATGTCCGTTCGCCCCTATCCCATGCCGACTCCGCTTGTGTCGCATTGTCTGCACTAGTCATGAGCATATCGGGCATAGTGTTAGCGCCATGCGTATAGGCCGTTACAAATTCGGCTGCATCCGTAAGACTCCGCCAGATATACTCTGGAACGGCTTGCGGATCCCCATAGGAGCCGAGTCTTACGCCTAATCCAAGGCCGATTGCTCTTATAGCATCATGTCCTTGCGCTATGGCATAGGAACCACGCTTATAGGCTTTAAATACGCCGTTTGGGGCGAACAACAAATTCACATAACAAGACCGATCTTTTGCCCATCCAGTCTCTTTATTACTTGGCTTGCCTTTATGTGGGCAATCACCACAAATTGAAATGTCTGCACCCGTTCGGCTTGCCGTTATAGGGTCAATATCGCTGCGCAGAATCCACGTTTGAACCATGTCCCCCGTTTTACGGTTTCCGCTTTTCACTTGTGCGATTGCGACAATAGGTTGACCGTCAATTAGGCTCGGCCCGTCATAAATGATAAATGATTTATTGGACATTAGAACGACTCCTTAATTGTAGTTTCGTATTGATAAAAGTACCCGAATTCCCCTAGGCCAAAGCTGATTCCGTCCTGCGTAGGGTATGCCCAAAAATTTGAGCCGATTAAATAAGCGACTAGGGCAATAAAAGCATATTTCATCACTTTGACTCCGCTTGATATTTAGCAAGCTCTTGCTCGGCGTATGTTATAGCTCCAACGCCAATGACGCCTTCGGGCGGATTATTTAGCGCCGTGTTATAGACGTAAAACAGATCACGCCAGCGGCGCTTTGCGGTCTCGTCATTTACATCAATAGACGCCGCAATTTCTACTAGGTCGGAAAAACTATAGGCTTGCATAATAAGCTCCAAAATTAAGGCGGGGCGGGATTGCCCGTTGCCGTTGCTAATCCTTTTAAGGCCGATTCTAACCTATGGCAAGCACAAAAACCGTGTTCCCAGTCTTTTCCTGTTCTGTTCTTATATTATGGAACAAAACGTGAACAAAACGTGAACGGATTATTAAAAGGAGAACAAAACGTGAACAAAACGTAAACAAAACGTGATCAAAATAATGCTGGACAAACCCCGATTCGTTTTGATAAAAATGGGTGATGCCGAATCAAAATATAGCTATGCGTTTTGTGCATGGCAGCTATGACTTGACATCATAATGACTCTTTGCCTTAGAACCGAATCAAGAGCAATTCCGAATCACTCGGTCGCTGCGTTCACAGATTCGCAAGGGAGTCAAGCTATGCCGTAA
>OBNN01000041.1_pt1 | contig 20349 bp, 18 predicted proteins | sample 1470811 | NCBI WGS metagenome assembly OBNN01 (sample SAMEA3275570, study PRJEB22092) | marine metagenome | biome: Estuarine Biome; feature: Surface Water; material: Coastal water | collected 2014-06-21T11:15:00+00 | depth 1 m
CCTGCTATCGCATTCGAGGCATAGGTTAGGGCGAGTAGTACGGGTAAACAAAACTTAAAGGCACGCATAATCAACTCCGTTTGGGCTTAGCTAGTTTATCGCTCGGCTTCAGTTCGAAAGATTGTCCATCAACCCCGCGAGCAAGATCTGATAAAAACAGATAGTCTTAATAACACCGCCGACCCATGCACACAATTTGGAGCTATCGTAACTTTGAACAGTATCACTAAAATTGATCTAGCGCAGTCAGAGCTGTTAAAAAAGGACCAACAATTTGTTTGGCACCCCTATTCATCTCTTACCGCTCCTATTCCAGCCTACGAAGTGGTTTCCGCAAAAGGTGTGCATCTCAAATTGACCGATGGCAGAGAGCTTATAGACGGCATGGCCTCTTGGTGGTGTGCCATTCATGGCTACAATCACCCAGTGCTCAATGCCGCCGCCAAAGATCAAATCGACAAAGTCAGTCATGTTATGTTCGGCGGAATCACCCACGCGCCGGCCGTTAATCTCTGTGAAAAGTTAGTTGCGATTACGCCAGACGGTCTCGATAAAGTGTTCCTGTCAGACTCAGGATCAGTGGCGGTAGAAATTGCTATTAAAATGGCGTTCCAGTACTGGATCTCGCAGGGACAGCCGCAAAAAAACAAGCTACTCACCCTTCGTCGCGGCTACCATGGCGATACTTTTGCCGCCATGTCAGTCTGCGACCCAGAAACTGGCATGCACCACATGTTCGACCAAGTGGTTGCCAAACACCACTTTGCTCCAGCACCGATGATCGGTGTTCATGAACCGTGGGATGAGGAAGATATTGCTGAATTTACAACGATTATCCGCGAGCACAAACAACAACTCGCCGCTGTTATTTTAGAACCCATCGTTCAAGGCGCTGGCGGCATGCGTTTTTACTCGCCACACTACTTAAAGCGCGTGCGCGAGCTGTGTGATGACAATAATGTGCTGCTGATTGCCGATGAAATTGCCACAGGTTTTGGCCGCAGCGGAAAATTGTTCGCCTGCGAGTGGGCCGGTATTTCACCGGACATTATGTGTTTAGGGAAAGCCATCACGGGCGGCTATATGACCCTCGCCGCCACACTCTGCAGCGCAGAAGTCAGCCGCGGCATCTGTGAAGGAGAAGCTGGGTGCTTTATGCATGGCCCAACCTTTATGGGCAATCCCCTTGCCTGCGCTGTGGCGAACGCCAGCATCGACCTACTTCTCAGCAGTGACTGGCAGGCGAATATACAACGTATAGAAGCACAACTACTGACGGCAGTGCTGCCGTTCAACGCACTCAATGATGTCGCTACCACACGGGTGCTCGGCGCAATTGGTGTGATCGAGATGAAAACCCCGGTCAATGTCGCTGAGATACAAAAACGATTTGTCGCCGAAGGCATCTGGGTACGCCCCTTTGGCAAAAATGTCTACGTGATGCCGCCCTACATTATCAGCGACAGTGAACTTGAGCAGCTAATGTCGGGGATATATAGGGTACTCGCAAACTGAGTTACAAGCCCAGCGGCTGGTGTGGAGATTTTTCGAGGCGGCTGATGTCGTAGCCTAGATTTTCAACAAAGGCGACTAACTCGGCATAGATAGTGTCGGGGATTTGAGGGCTGCGAGCCATTATCCACACATAGTCGCGACTGGTGCGACCGATAATGGTGTACTGATAGTTGTCATCTAAATAAACAATCCGGTAATCAGCTTTAATCGGCCAAACAAATTGCATGCCCCACTCGGCATTGCTGTCCGTGTTCTTAATAAACCCCCGTGGATGATAAATTTTCTGCTCGCCATCAAAGGCATCGGCATTGAAGGTAAAGGTAGTAGCAATGGTGCCATCGTTGTCGAGATGGTAGGACTCTACAGGGTTGTGTGCGCCTTCTTCGAGGAAGGTGGGAATATTGCCAATAACGTACCAATCGCCCATAAAGCGCGGGATATCAACATACGCGACGGTGGCCATGGGTGGCTGTGAACTGCAGCCCGCAAGTGTGAGGGCGAGTGTGAGTAGCGCTAACAGTTTGGTGAGTTTCATTGGCCTTACCCGCAATCGGTTGGTGATAATCAAAAGGTGCGCTGGTATCTCAGTGTACCGCCTATTTTTAATTCTGACTCCAGAGATAACCACTCGCCTTCAGGACTGTACTGCAGATCAATGTGCAGTTTGGGACCTTTTATAACAATGGATTTGCTACTGTCTTTCGCCACTGTTGTGTTGATCTCTACGGGTACATATTTGCCCGAATCGGCGTTAAGCAGAAACTCGCCCTCGAGGAGCGCGGGGTCCCAGTAGGCAAACCCTCTTACGCAACCGCTTAGATCCTCAGTTTCATCGCCGCGCACTACAAGCAACCCACTGCCAATGGCACTGGCACGGGCACGGGCATCGACCGCTGAGGTTTTCCCCTGCCGCGTAGTTTCGCTGATCAATTGAGTGATGCAGCCGTTTTGCCAAATTTCATTGGCCCGGTGCTGGTAACTCACTTTTTTTACGAGCAAAACAGTAAAGTTGAGGGCCATGGTCGACGCTACCCTGATGGTCTCGCCCTCTCTTGCCACACTAAATTGATGCTGACCCACTTCACGCTGATCAATAAAAATAGTGAAGTTGTAATTCTTTTCAATCGGCTCAAGGCTGTTGGCCGAGACGCCCGAGACAGCGAGCAGCCACAGGCCAATCGCAAGTAAATATTGACGCATCTTATTCGACACCCCTATTCGCGGCTAAGTGCATGACCACTCTATTGATTGCATTGATCGGCATCAGAGTGCCTAGACAACCAACTGCGCCATTATCGCCGCTTTAATTATTCGTTTTTATTGGAACATATTCGCGTCAAGCCACCCTGTGTTACCCCGATTGATACGCCACAGGCCGCGGCAAAGATCATCGACGGCGGGCTTGCTCTAATTTTTCACTGGTATCTTGACGCGCAGTTGCACTCTTTTTAATCAGTACGTAAGTCGCACCCAAGCCGCCATGATGCTTCTGAGCGGTGTGAAATGCCAGCACTTGATCAAACTGTTTCAACCAGTGATTGACGCAGCTTTTCAAAATCGCAGGTCGCTCTCGCCCTTCGCCTTTGCCGTGAGTGATCAGCGCACAGCGCACACCGTGTTTTTCACAGTCGTCAACAAAACGCCAAAGCGCTGTGCGCGACTGCTCCACCGTGTGGCGATGCAGGTCGAGTCGCGACTGAATTTCGTATTTGCCCATGCGCAAATTTTTGTACACCCCATGCTGCACGCCGGGTCGAGCAAACTCTAGGGGATCAAGCGCCGCGACGGGCGCAATAATGCTGTCTGGATCAAGAAAGTTTTTATCCGCCTCAATATCGCGCTGTGCCGCTTTGCGCCGCTGCAAAACCCCTGGCGTTATCTCTGCTGGCTTGGCGATAAATTCAGCGCCCTTTCTGCCGAGGGGTTGAATATCGTCACCCAGTAATGCGCTGAATTCAGCGTCATCGGCGTCTTGGTGATTGTCGCCGCGGTTCTTGCCGGCTGAGTTATCTGAGCGCGCGGGTAACATGGTTTTCTCCCTTTTAAACATCGTCAGGTATGCATAGTGGCAACAACCGGTGCCCGGCAAAAAAAGCGCATTAGCACCCGTGTGTGTCATGCTGAGTTGCTGTAATATGCCGTTCAAATCGGCGAAGCCTTCAGTACTGCCTAAATCAGTACTGTCTTAATTAGTACTGACTTAATTAGCACTGTCTTAATTAGTACTGTCTGAATGGACTCGCGATTATTTTTTAGCCTTTTAAGGACCACGCTATGCATGTCACTAACAATAACGTTATCACCCTTCACTATCAGCTCAAAGACGATAATGACGTTATTCTCGATAAAAGTTACGACAGCGACGAGCCAATGGTTTACTTACATGGCCACCGGCAAATGGTGAGAGGCTTTGAAGCCGCTCTGGAAGGCGCTGTTGTGGGTGAGAAGCGCGCATTTACCGTGATGCCGGCAGATGGCTATGGCCTGCGCAATATGAACAACACACAACGCATACCGTTAAAGTACCTGAAGCACGAAGGTAAGGTGACTGCTGGCAAAACCATAGCGGTCAATACTGAATCTGGCATCAAGCATGGCACTGTTTTAAAAGTGGGCAAATTTAATGCTGACGTGGATATGAATCACCCGTTAGCGGGTAAAAATCTGCATTTTGAAACAGAGATAATCGCTATTCGCGCGGCGACCGAAGACGAGACCACTCACGGTCACGTGCACGGCGATCATGGCTGCGGACATTAATGGATTTTGTTTGGTATCAGTATGCTCTGATCGTTATCGTTTTTATCTGGAGCGGTTTTGTCCGCTCCGGGCTTGGATTTGGCGGGTCTTTGTTCACCATTCCATTTTTACTGTTAATCCACAATGATCCCCTCTATTTTTTGCCGATCATTTCTATCCATCTGTTATTTTTTGCCTCACTCACCCTTATACCAACCCGCGCCAGCAGCGCCAGTGACGCTAACCCAACCACCCCAGCGGCCAGAGTGAATTGGCAGTTTGTGCGCTACGCCCTGCTCATTATGATTATCCCCAAGCTGGCAGGCGTGATTGGCTTGCTAGTACTGCCAACCGACCTTATGAACAGTGTCATTTTTCTGTTAATTGCCGGTTATTCACTAACCTACATTGTTGGACGCCCACTGAAAAGCACGAGCCGCACGCTGGATGTGCTGTTCCTGATAGTGGGCGCCTACATCAGCGGCACATCTTTAATCGGCGGACCGATGGTGATTGCAGTGGCTATGCGCCATATTCAGCCCTTTGAGTTTCGCAACACGCTGTTTGTTATCTGGGCCGTTTTGGTCAGCATCAAACTCTCTGCGTTCGCCCTTGCCGGCGTCGATCTGCAGTTTTACGCTGCGCTGTGGCTGCTACCGTTTGCGGCAATTGGACACGTTATTGGACTCAAGTTTCATCAGCGCCTGCTGCAGCAAAGCAATGCGCGTTTTTACAGCATATTAGGCTGGATGCTGTTGCTAGTCAGCACGGCGGGCTTGGTTCAAATTAATCTATAGAACCCCTGTGCAATAGAACCTCTATGCAATCTGGCGATCCGGCTTGGGTTTGCTAGTATTAGGAGAATAATCACAAGGAAACTGTGACCTTAACATGCCGCCTCTGCTTATGCGCCTGCTGGTTCCCCTACTATGCTTTGCCGCGGCACTAATTGCGCGCGGCGAGGTGGTCGGCGACCCTCTCTGGCATCGCGATGAAGATGTCGCGTTTCTGTTGCGCAATCTGCCTTACATTTTGCTGTTATTGGCCATGCTGCTCGCGCTGCTCAGTCACCACGCGGTGGAAGCGGGTGTCACCCTCAGTATGCTGTGTATTTATTGGCTGATTCAAACCTATCTGCAAGTTCGTCTTGAAACGCAGCCGGCGCTGCAGATCTATTATTTAATCAGCCTTATCGCCCCTTGCTCGATTATTTTTTATGCCTTGATACCCGAGCAGAGTTGGCGTCAGCCGCTGGGGTTGCTGGCGATCGGTCTGTCGCCGATGGTCCTGCTGATTACCTCATCGCTGTTGGCACTTAATGAAAACTTTATGGCTGCCTCAGCTCAGCAAGGACTAGCAGCGTCCGTATTTGGCACGCATCTTTCACTGTTATCGATAAGCTTATTTTTCCTCTGCTTTATGATTTGCCTTGGGCTCAGCATCCATCGTCAAAAGACTCTCGAAAGTTCTCTCCTAGGCTGCACATTGATGATCTTTGTTACTCTAGGGTGGATTCAACTCAGTGCTATTTCAGCGTTTATGTTTGCCGGCATTGGTGTGCTGCTGATTATTAATTTGACCGGAAGTTTGCTCAATATTGGGTTTCGCGACGAGCTGACCCAAATTGGCAATCGACGCGCACTCAGGCAAGCGGCAAAGGCCCTGCGCGGCCCCTACTCCGTTGCCATGGTCGACGCTGATTACTTCAAAAAGATTAATGATCAATTCGGCCATGACCTTGGCGACCAAGCGCTGCGGGTGATTGCTTTATTGCTAACGAAAACCGCAGAGGGGGCGAAACCGTTTCGCTATGGTGGTGAAGAATTTTGCCTGCTATTCAAAAGCAAATCGAAGCAAGAGGTTCTTCAGACCTTAGAGCAAATACGCCTAGCCATCGCCAACTACGACATGGTTGTTCGCAACAAAAAACAGCGGCCGAAAAAGCCGCAACAGGGTGAGAAGCGCCGCGGCGCGAGCAAACGCTCAGGAGAGCTGCGGCTGACGGTGAGTATCGGGGTCGCGAACGGCGATGGCAGTCGCGATTTTGAGCAGGTGTTAAAGCAAGCTGACCGCGCGCTCTATCGCGCCAAAGCCAAAGGCCGCAATCAGGTGCAGGCGGCCTAGGCTGGACGATCAATTATTGATGAAAGGTGGTGGTGCTCTCAAGCGGCGCTCGCTCAGTGCGGAAGTTATTGGCGCCATCTTCGACATCGATATAACCAAATGAAATACCCATAAGTAATTTGTATTTGCTGTCGACACCCAGCTCTTCGCGCACAAGATCGGGATAGCAGCTAACCGAGGTCTGCGGGCATGAGCCAATATTGGCATTGGCCATCGCCAACATCAGTGTTTGTGTGTACATGCCGACATCAGCCGCGAGCCGCACGGTTTCTGGAAATTCGTCGGTGACAAAAATAAAGGCGATGTGCGGCGCATCAAAAAACTCAAAGTTGCGCATCCATGACCAAGCCCGCTTGGCTTTATCTTCGCGAGTCACCCCTTGGTGCTCCCAAAGTCCAAGGGCGGAGCAAATCTGGCGATCGCGATAGTGCCCGCTAAACTTACCCTGCCATGGAAAATCGGCGTTGCCGACAGGGTCAGTGGCTGCGACCACCTTCATCTTTTCACGCATGCGGTTGCAGGCATCGCCAGACAGCACATGCACGTGCCAAGGTTGCACGTTGCAGTTGGACGGTGCCCAGCTGGCAAGTTCAAATACCGCTTTGAGTGTCGCGTCGTCGACCGCTTTCGGCAGAAAGCCGCGATACGAGTGGCGGCCGTGGACAACGTCGCTAAATTCCATAGTGGATTCTCTTTAAATGTAATGTGCGCCGGACTTTAGCAATGCGTATTCAATCTGTCTAGCCAGCATTTTGAGGTCGATTGTCCAGCCCCTGTTTTGCTATTGGTTAAGGCATAAAAAAACCCTGTGATTGTCGCCACAGGGTTTTTTATCAACGTGGGGGGATGCTATTCGAAGTAGCCAGTAGGCATTCCCATAACGCTGTCGATCGAGGCACCCATTGTTTTAGCGTGCGTCTTAACCCGCGGCAAAATGCGCTCAAAGAAAAACTCTGCGGTGTGCAGTTTGTTCTGCAGAAACACTTTATCGCCCTCACCGGCCTGCAGCTGCTTGTGGGCAACTGCACTCATCTGAGCAAACATAAAGGCCATGTAGGCATAGCCTGAGAACATCAAAAAATCGACGGAGGCTGCACCCACATTGTCCGCATTCTTTTTCGCACGCATCGCCAGTTTGTAGCCCAAATAACGCCACTGGATAGCGAGTTTTGTCACTGTCCAAGCTTGTTTGCGCATCAGCTTTGCATGGGGGGCTTTCTTCCACGGCAAAAACTGGCCCGCGAAACTAAACATCTCGCCGGTGAAAATATTCAACTGCTTAAACTTATCCATCAGCAGTTTGCGGCCGACCAAGTCTAGGGCTTGAATACCCGTGGTTCCCTCGTAAAGCGTGGCAATACGGCTGTCGCGCAAAATCTGTTCCATACCCCACTCTTGAATATAACCGTGGCCACCAAACACCTGCACGCCGTGATTGGCTGCTTCAACGCCCAGTTCGGTGATAAATCCTTTCAATATTGGCGTACAAAAACCCAAGCGTGCATCAGCGGCTAAGCGCTCTTTCTCAGTTTTGCCCGCTCGGTAAGCGTCGGCAAACTGGCTGGCATAGGTCACCATGGCGCGACCACCTTCAGCAATCACCCGCTGAGTGAGCAACATACGGCGTACATCGGGATGCTCAATAATCGCGTCCGCTGGGCCCTCTGGATTCTTCACGCCAGAAATGGAGCGCATGGCTAACCGCTCACGGGCGTATTTCGCTGCGCCTTGGTAGGAGCGCTCAGCGGCCGCAGCACCCTGGCTGGCAGTGCCAATACGGGCCACGTTCATGTAGGTAAACATAGCCGCCAAACCTTCGTGTGGCTTACCGATCAAGAAGCCTGTGGCGTTGTCAAAATTGAGCAGCGCGGTACCGTTGCCATGGATACCCATTTTGTGCTCGATCGAGCCACATCGCACACCATTGCGCTCGCCCGCAGAACCATCTGCAGCAGGCAAAAATTTGGGAATAATAAAGAGTGACAGACCTTTGGTGCCCGGCGGTGCATCGGGCAGTTTCGCCAATACAATATGGACAATATTTTCTGTGAGGTCATGCTCACCGGCGCTAATAAAAATCTTGGTGCCATTGACGCTAAAGCTACCATCGTCATTCGGCGTCGCTTTAGTCTTCATCTGACCGAGATCGGTACCACAGTGCGGCTCTGTCAAACACATGGTGCCGCTCCAGACGCCACTGATCAGGTTGGGCAGATAGTCTTTTTTCTGCTGCTCTGTACCACTCGTTTCCAAGGTGGCGACAGCCCCTTCAGTGAGGCCGGGATACATCGCCCAAGCCCAGTTGGCAGTCGTCATCATTTCGTTGATGGCAACACCAATTGATGCTGGGAGGCCTTGACCACCCAGTGCTTGTTCGCCCGTCAATGATGTCCAGCCCGCTTCGATAAACTTCGTGTAGGCTTCCTTGAAGCCTGGCGGCGTGGTCACCACACCGTCATCCCAGACACAACCTTGATCGCCAATTTGATAGAGCGGCGCTAACTCATTTTCACAAAACTTTGCGGCCTCAGAAAAAATCGCCTCTACGGTCTCTGGCGTAGCCTCTTCTCCACCGTCAATTTTCTTGTACTTGCTCTGCATATCCATCACGTCATTAAACAGAAACAAATAATCATTAACCGGAACTTTGTAATCGGGCATCGCTTAACTCCTAGAAATTTGGCCTATCAAGTGGGAGACCCCACTTTTAGAATTATTCAGCGTAAACTTTTCATCCTGCGCAGTTTTTGCATAGGTGAAGAGCACCTCTGCCGGCAGAAATAAAGGCTTTTGAAACGCCACATCCACCGAGTACCCAGCGGCGGGCAACTGATCTTCAATGGCGGCGAGGCAACGCGCCTTTGACCACATGCCATGCGCAATCGCCTGCTTAAAGCCAAATAGCTTTGCAGTCATATCGGACAGATGAATGGGGTTGTAGTCGGCTGAAACCTTGGCGTAACGGCGGCCAATATCTGCGGGAACACGCCACTGGGAAGTCTCACCCTGAAGGTTATTATCGCGCTGTCGCACACTTGGCACATTGGTTTTGCAGCGATTTAGATAGGTGGATGTACTCGACCAAACCAGTTGGTTGTCGACTGAAGCGGTAACATCAATATCCCACTCTAAGCCGCGGCTGGTCAATTCGCTGCCACCAATGGTCGCTTTCATACTGATCGGCAGGCTGGTATCAAATTCTTCCAACACAGAGATTTGATTGCGCAGATGCACCTGCCCCATCGCTTTCATCGGGAAATCCTGCTGAATCAATAAATTGAGCGACAGCGGAAACGAAAGCATATGCAAATAGGTCGCCGGCAACCTGTTGCTGAGGGTAAATCCACAGATCTCGCGATAGGCGTGCAAATGATCTTGGCGTATCACTAGGTGCTTAATTTCGGTGCTCAGCGGCGGCAGCGCATCGCCCAGCCGATAATTACCCGATTTAAAAGCGGCACGCCCCAGCAATGTGGGCATGTTTGGCAGCTGTTGCAGTACTATAGGCGCAACTCTCGGCTGAGAGTTCGCTCTGGCTTGCTGATTGGAGTCGCTTTTTGGAGTATTCATATCATTCATTCTGCTCAATACCTCCTTGGTATTCATTGGCAGCATAAAAACACTATTTTGTCATTTGGGCCAACTGTGTATGATGACAGAAATTGCATCTTGAGATAAGTGTATGTCAGGTTTAACGGATTCGGGGACTTTAGTGCGACTCGCCTATCAAGGATTGACCAATTTGGGCGTTGATGCCGACGAAGTGCTGCGGCAATCGGGCTTCGACCCAGAAAAACTCTACCAATCCAACCTGCGTACACCATTCTCCGCGCAGCCTCGCTTTTGGCGGGCGGCGGTAGAGCTTTCTGGAGACCCCTGCATCGGCTTGCACCTCGGCGAAAAAATGCCTGTCTATAAAGGTCAAATACTCGAATATCTGTTTCTGAGTAGCGCCACCTTCGGCGATGGCCTGCGCCGGGTGATCAACTATCAGCGCCTGCTGAGCGATGCGCTGCACGGCCAATTTAAGGAAAAACCCACGCCCTGCCTAACCAGCTATTTTTCACAGCACCAATATGCCACATCCCATTTAGCGGAAGCCATGGTGCTGGGCCTTATTCGCGCTTTTCAAGCCGTCACAGACGGTGCGTTTAAAGCGGACAAAATTATCTTTAACCATGCGCCAAATACCGAGCTGGCGGAATATCAGCGGATTTTTCAGTGCGACATTGAGTTTAACGCCAAGTCGTTTCAGCTGTTTTTCCCACCGTCTATTCTCAACTACCGCTCGCTCAACGCGGTTCCGGAGTTGTTAAATCTGCATGTGATGGCCGCAGACCAACACTTAGCCCTGCTGCAGCGGCAAGACTTTGTCCGTGAAGTGCGCAGCGCTATTGCCGCACTGCTGGAGAGCGGCGATGTGTCGATAGAGCGCGTCGCGGCAACCCTCAAGGTTACGCCGCGCAATTTGCGACATCAGCTCGTCGGTGCCAATACCAGTTTTCAGCGCTTGTTAAACCAACATCGCCATTCTTTGGCGCGACGCTTACTCTCAAGAACCGATGAGGAGATCAACGAAATAGTCTACCTCACAGGCTTTTCCGAGCCGAGCACGTTTTACCGAGCCTTCCGCCGCTGGGAAGGCACAACCCCCATCGAGTTTCGCTCGAGATATAGATCATAAGTGACTGACTGCAAACAACATTTGCACTGCCCCCGAGTTAAAGTAGAATGCGAGGCTTACTTCGCATACCCCTGCCTGAATCCACCAGTAAAGAGCCGTTGACCCTATGACCCATACTTCCGCTTTCGAGCTATTACGTGAACAAGATATCCCTTCCCTCAAGCTTCGCTACCAGGAATATCGCCATCGCGTAACGGGTGCGCAACACATTCACTTAGCGGCAGACCACAAAGAAAATGTCTTTTTGGTGGCGCTGCGCACAGTGCCCCACGACTCGACCGGTGTTGCCCATATTTTGGAACACACCGCCCTCTGCGGCAGCGCCAAGTATCCTGTGCGCGACCCGTTCTTTATGATGATTCGGCGCTCGCTCAACACCTTTATGAATGCCTTCACCAGTTCCGACTGGACGGCCTACCCCTTTGCCAGCCAGAACAAAAAAGATTTTAACAATCTGCTTAGTGTCTACTTGGATTCGGTATTCTTCGCCCGTCTCGACCCTCTCGATTTTGCCCAAGAGGGCCATCGCCTCGAGTTTGCAGACCCTACAGATGCCAGCTCAGAGCTAACCTTTAAAGGCGTGGTGTTCAATGAAATGAAAGGGGCGATGAGTTCAATTAACTCAACCCTCTGGCAGACCATGAGCAAGCATCTCTACCCGACCACCACCTATCACTACAATAGTGGCGGCGAGCCGAGCGATATTCCCGACCTGACCTATGAGCAGTTCAAAGCCTTCTACGAGACCCACTACCACCCGAGCAACGCGATTTTCATTACCTTTGGTGATATTCCAGCGGCAACCCATCAGCAGCTGTTTGAAGAAAATGCCCTGCGCCACTTCAGCAAGCTCGATTGCCATATTGCCGTCGGCAATGAACAGCGATACAGCGAGCCGCAGTATTTTGAAGAGAGCTACGCCGCAGACGAACAAGAGCCACTCGAAGACAACACCCACATCGTTGTCTCCTGGCTACTCGGTGATTCAACGGACTTAGAGGCCACCATGCAAGCGCGCTTGCTGTCCAGTGTTCTCCTCGACAACAGCGGCTCACCACTGCAAAAGGCGCTGGAAACAACCGATTTGGGCACCTCGCCGTCCCCCATGTGCGGTCTTGAAGATTCGCAAAAAGAACTCTGCTTCGCCTGTGGCGTTGAAGGCTCAAACCCTGAACAGGCCGATGCTGTCGAAGCACTGATTTTAAGCGTGCTGCAAGATGTTGCTGACAATGGTTTGCCCCTCGAACAGGTTGCAGCGAGCCTGCATCAGTTAGAGCTATCCCAGCGCGAAGTCTCCGGCGGCGGCTATCCCTACGGCTTAAATCTCATTCTCACCTCGTTGACCAGTGCCACCCATCGCGGCGACCCGATTTCACTACTTAATTTGGACCCTGTTCTGGAAAAGCTGCAAACGCAGATTCAAGACCCTGAATTTATTAAATCCCTCGCCCGCGATTTGCTACTGAACAACAAACACCGTATTCGACTCGTTTTAAAACCAGACCCACAGTTAGCGAAAAAAACCGAGTTAGCCGAAAAAACCCGTCTCGCCGCGATAAAAGCTGGCCTGTCAGACACTGAAAAACACGCCATCGTTGAAAAAGCGGCTGCCCTAAAACAGCGCCAAGAAATGGAAGAAGACTTAGAAATACTGCCCAAGGTGGGCGTGGAGGATATTCCCACAGAAATCGCCTATTCAGAGCCGCTCAATAAAGAGGCCGAGCCGCTGCCACTGACCACCTACAGCGCAGGCACTAACGGTTTGGCCTACCAGCAAATCATTATGCCGATGCCAGCGTTTAGCCAAGAGCAAATGGATCTACTGCCTCTCTACAGCACCTGCGTCACCGAAATGGGTGTCGGCAGCAGAGACTATCAGCAAACCCAGCTGTGGCATTCCAGTGTTGTCGGCGCCTACTCAGCCTCCGCCTCGGTGCGCTCAGACAAAGACAACCTTGACGTGCTGCACGGCAATATTAGCTTCTCCGCCAAAGGCCTCGCACGCAATCAAGCCGCCATGAGCGATTTAATGCAAGAATCACTGCTGCAACCGCGCTTTGACGAACTGGCCCGCCTGCGTGAACTGGTGGCACAAATTCGCACACACCGCGAGTCATCCGTGGTCAGCAACGGCCACTCCATGGCCATGACCGCCGCCGCGAGCGGGCTGTCAGCCAATGGCTACCTCAGTCAGCGCTGGGGCGGCATGACTGGACTGGCACTGTTAAAAGCCCTCGATCAGAGTTTGGAATCGGAAGCCGGCCTGCAAGCACTGGCCAGCCAACTGCAGGCCATTCATCAACTGGTGTTAGCGCAGCCACGACAGTATTTGCTGGTTGCCGAAGGTGAACGACTCGCCGCCTTCAAAGCGACTATGCAGAGCCGATTTAGCGCAACGGACGCTGTCAGTGCGAGTAATCTAATTCACTACAAACCGTCTCTCAGCCCGGTCAATCATTGCTGGACCACCAACACCCAAGTGAGCTTCTGCGCCAAAGCCTATCCCACTGTGCCAAGCAGTCACGTCGATGCTGCGGCGCTCACGGTGTTAGGCGGTGTGCTGCGCAACGGATTCCTGCACCGCACCATTCGCGAACAAGGTGGCGCCTACGGCGGCGGTGCCTCGCAAGACAATCAGTCTGGCGCATTCCGTTTTTACTCCTACCGAGATCCGCGCATCGCGGGAACATTGGCCGACTTTGATCAATCTATTGCATGGTTAATGGAAAAACCCTTGGGCGGCGACAAAATTGAAGAAGCGGTACTTGGGGTCATTGGCAGTCTCGACAAGCCCGGCTCGCCTGCAGGCGAAGCCATGCAAGCCTTCCACGGCGAGCTGAATGGCCGCAGCAAGGCGTCAATGGTGCAGTTTAGAAACCGAGTCTTAGATGTTACCGACGCCGATCTTAAACGCGTTGCCAGCACCTATTTACGCCCCGAATTGGCGCAGACCGCCGTTATTACCAACAGCGATTTAGCGGCCAAAACCGGTCTCGATATTGTGGCGGTATAAGTCTGTGAGCGCGTCAGAAGAACAGCCCAAGCGCGACGATCTGTTTGCCTATCCGCTCGGCAACGTGCCGCGCTTTGTTTTTGATAAAGCCGTGGTTGATGTCTTCCCAGATATGATTCAGCGCTCCGTGCCCGGCTATCAAACCATCATCAATCTCTGTGGAGAATTAGCCGCGCGTTTCGTTCAGCCCAACAGCAACTGTTACGACTTGGGCTGCTCTCTCGGCGCGTCGTCATTTGCCATGCAGCGCGAAATTGCTCAGCCGGGTGTTCGCATTATTGCGGTCGATAACTCTGCTGCAATGCTTGAGCGCTGTCAGCTATTGCTCAAGAGTACAGTGTCGGACGTTCCCGTAGAGTTACTCGAAGCAGATATCTGCGATATTGAAATTAGCAACGCATCGCTGGTGGTGATGAACTTTACGCTGCAATTTATTGCTGTTGAAAAACGCCAAGCGCTGCTGGAAAAAATCTACGCCGGCCTCAATCCGGGCGGCTGCTTGGTGATATCGGAAAAGTTATTGTTTGAACCAGAGCCACTGAACACTCTGCTGTCAGAGCTGCATCATCAATTCAAGCGAGCTCAAGGATACAGCGATCTGGAAATTAGCCAAAAGCGCGACTCTATCGAAAATGTCTTGATTCCCGAAACCCTAGACGCCCATATCCAAAGAATAAAGGCCTGCGGATTTAACTCCGCAAGCCCTTGGTTTCAGTGTTTTAACTTTGCATCACTGGTGGCCGTAAAATAACCGACCGAACCCTGTTTAGCGGCCCAGTAGTGACACCGCCTGCTTGATCAGCTTCTTCACTTTTGGCGTGTAGGGTGGGTGCATCATGTGACCACTGCTCCACTTATCTTGCAGCACAGCGCGTTCATGGGAGAACGCTTTAAAGCCCCACTCACCACTGGAATTACCGATACCGCTGTTGTTGACCCCACCAAACGGCAGATTTGGGTGCATAAAATGCATCATCGCCTGATTAATACAGGTGCCACCAGCACTGGTTTCTTGCAACACCTTATCCATATTCTTTTTATCGCGGCTGTACAAATAGAGAGCTAAAGGCTTTGGCTTGGCGTTGATTTCTGCGATCACTGTGTCGAGATCGGTAAAGGTCAAGACCGGCAGCAATGGGCCAAAAATCTCTTCATTCATAATTCGCGAATCAGCGCTCATGCCTTCAATCAGCGTCGGCGCAACAAAGCGCTCATCGTCGTTTACATCACCGCCGGTAATCAGCTGGCCGCCATTAGCCAAAGCATCGCTCAACAGGCCCGAGACACGGCCATGGTGCGCGGAATTGACCACCTGACAATAATCGCCATTGCTGCGCGCAGCGTCGCCCAAACCATACTGGCGCTCAATGCAGACTTTCATTTCCGCAATCAACGCATCTTTAATGCTGGCATCCACATAGAGATAATCGGGGGCAATACAGGTTTGGCCATTGTTGGCAAATTTTCCCCAAGAAATACTGCGCGCGGTCTTTTTCAGGTCAGCACTCTTGTCGACAATAACCGGACTCTTGCCGCCCAGCTCCAATGTCACCGACGTCAAATTTTTGGCCGCTGCAGCCATCACGTGTTTGCCCACTGCGGGACTACCGGTGAAGAAAATATGATCGAATGGCAAGCTCGTCAGATAGCTCGACACATCAGCGCGACCTTCAAAGAGAGAGACTTCTTCAGGACGAAACGCTTCTTTAACAATCTCCGCAATCACGCGGGACATGTTTGGTGTCATTTCAGACGGTTTGATAATCACGGTGTTGCCCGCAGCAATCGCTGACATCATCGGGCCAAAGGTCAGATTGAAGGGATAGTTCCACGGCGATATCACAAGGCTGGTGCCCTTGGGTTCCATAACTACTTTTGCTGAGGTACCTAGCATCGACATCGACGTACTTACCGGTTTGTCTTTCATCCAGCCCTTCAGTCTTTTGCGAATGTGCGCCAACTCAGACACCACCACAAGAATTTCAGCCACATCAACTTCTGCTTCTGGCTTGCCAAAATCCGCAGCGGCAGCAGCATACATCTGTGGGTAAGAGGCTTTGAATACCTTCTCGAATCGGCCCAATACCTCTAGCCGCTGCGCACAATTCGACTTGCGCAACTGCAGGGCATAACCTTTTTGCAGTGCAAAGGCGGCATCAATATCGGCTTTGACAGCTGCAGAAATTTCTAAATCACTCATTTTCCCCTCCTCGGGTTTAGCTTTTTTTGACTATTTTTTGGTTATTTTTTTTGATTATTTTTGATTGTGGCTATCGGTGATACGCAGCCCCCTTAGCCACACAGTTATTAGGCACACAGTTATTAGGCACACACGCCTTAATCGTAAAGTTGTTAATAGTGCGGCGGCTTTTCATTCAACGCGCCGTCTGCGTCGTCAATACCTTCGTTAAGCGTCTCTACTCGCTCGCGCAGATTTTGGTGTGCGCGCGTCAAGGTATCTATCTCTCGCTGTTGTCGAAAAATCTCGTCACTCATCTCGCTATTGGCCATCTCGAGATAAGCCAATTTTTCCTCCAACTGCTCAAAGCGTTCAATCAACGCCTGTGGCAATTGGCTGTCTTTAGACAAAGCATTCATAAACGTCTTATTCCGCAATTTAATTTGACTCTCAAGGGCAAACAATAACTGAAATGCCTTATAATTTCTCGCCTAAAATACTCGGTATACAAATGATCCCCCCGACACTCAACTATGGTCCGCTTTTTTCCGCCTTGGAAACCTCAGAACTCAGTGAGTGGGGACGCAGCTTACCCGATCTTGTCGCCCACCAGTTGCGCCGCGAGCGCTGGGGCGACATGCCCGAGTGGGAAGAAACCTTAAGGCGCCTGCCAGAGATTGATCCACTCCATATAGAGCTGGCCAGCAAAGTCCAGATTGGCGACATCAGCCTCATGGACAAAGGCCGCCGCCTCGCGCTGCAAGCCACCCTCATGGGCTTACATCCATGGCGCAAAGGTCCGTTCGAACTGTTCGGGCTAACCATCGATACCGAGTGGCACTCTGATTGGAAGTGGGACCGAGTGCTGCCGCATATTGCACCACTCAAAGGCCGCACTGTTCTCGATGTTGGCTGCGGCAACGGCTACCACTGCTGGCGCATGCTCGGCGCGGGTGCCGAACGAGTGATTGGCATTGATCCATCGGTAAAGTTTGTGTTTCAGTTTTACGCCATTAAACAATTCGCCGGACACGACTTACCCATCGATGTGCTGCCGCTTGGCATAGAGCATATGCCGCAGAAAATGGCCGCCTTTGACACGGTCTTTTCCATGGGTATCCTCTATCACCGGCGCTCGCCCATGGACCACCTTCGCGAACTGCGCGAACTGCTCAAACCCGGCGGTCAGCTAGTGCTTGAGACACTGGTTATTGAAGGTAGCACCAACCAAGTGCTGGTGCCCGACGATCGCTACGCAAAAATGCCCAATGTGTGGTTTTTGCCGTCGCCCGACACCCTGATTGGCTGGATGAAAAAGAACGGCCTCAAAAATCCCCGCTTGGTTGATATCAGCACAACAACCATTGAAGAACAGCGCTCAACCGACTGGATGACCTTCGAATCGCTGAAAGATTTTCTCGACCCCAACGATCCCAGCAAAACGATTGAGGGTCACCCTGCCCCCGTTCGCGCGGTGTTTGTTGCAGAGGCACCCTACTAATTAGGTGCTACAGTTAACTCACTTTAATACTGAAAACTCAAGGACGTACCATGAACAAGATCTTCCTAAGCCTCGCCCTCGTTTTAATCACTTTAACTGCCGGCTGCGCTAATACCGCCGGTAAATCACCCGCTGAAAAACGCCAAGCGATTCTCGATATGCGCAAATCGGTGCTCGGGGAGCTCTACAGCGTAAAACCCGATGTCAGATCGCAAATTAGCAGTGCCAAAGGTTACGCAGTCTTTAGCAACGCCAATATTAATCTTATCTTTGCCAGCATTGGCGGTGGTCATGGGGTCGTGCACAACAACGCCACAGGCAAAAACACCTTTATGAAAATGGGTGAAGCGGGCGTTGGTCTTGGCATTGGCGTGAAAGATTTCAGAGCGGTTTTCGTCTTCCATAGCACCGATGCCATGACACAATTTGTGGATAAAGGCTGGGCCTTTGGCGTCAATGCAGACGCGGCAGCCAAAGCCAGCGAAAAAGGCGGCGCCATCGGTGGAGAAGCCACCTTCGACAATATAACCGTCTACCAACTCACAGAATCTGGACTTGCCTTACAAGCTTCCGTCAAGGGCACAAAATTCTGGAAAGACAGCGAACTCAACTAACTTAGGGCCTTGGAATGCACCCAATCACCATTGCTAAACGATTCTGTGGCCCACCAACATCAGGAAATGGCGGCTACAGTTGTGGTCTGCTCGGCAGCCGCATCCAAGGTCCAAGCCGAGCGCGACTCGTGACACCCCCGCCACTGGACACACCGCTCACCCTAAGTGAAATCAATGGCCAGTGGTCGCTAATGCACGGCGAAAAGCTCATAGGGTCGGCAGAACCCGCAGCACTGGACCTCGTGCCACCTGCACCGCCCACCCTAGCCCAAGCTCGCGATGCGCGAACGCGCTACCGCGGGTTGGGTGAGCACAGTTTCCCCACCTGTTTTGTCTGCGGCCCGGCGCGCGCAGAGGGTGATGGACTGCGCCTGTTCAGCGGCAAGGTCGAGGGTGTCGATATGGTTGCCTGCGATTGGCAGCCAATTCCAGAATTTCTCGACCCGCACGGCAACACGCGGCATGAATTTGTCTGGTCAGCTCTCGACTGCCCGAGTTACTTTGCCCTCGATATCCCCGTCGAATCTGGAAAAATTTGTCTGCTGGCGCAAATGACCTGCTCGGTCGACAAGCCCGTTCCCGGTGACAAACCGCTGATCGTCTATGCGTGGAAGCGACTGATTGATGGACGCAAACACTTCTCAGCAGCAGCACTCTGCAACGCCGAAGGAGAGATTTTAGCCCGCGCCGAGCATCTCTGGATTGCGTTAAAAAACTAACGCCAAAAGGCCAAACAGCACGTAACAAAAACAGCTCGTGAAAAACTGCCCGTAAAAAACTGCCCATAAAAAAGAGGAGCCACATCAGTGAACTCCTCTTTTTCTTGCGTGCGATTATCAGCTTTGCAGCCGATCCACACTACACCTTTAATGCCTCATCAGCCGGCACATAGCTATAGCCCAACGCATCCGCAACCGCTTTATAAGTCACTTTTCCCTTGTGTACATTCAACCCATTCTGCAAGTTTTTATCGCGGAACAGTGCATTGACCGGATCGTCCGCCAACGCCAACGCATAGGGCAAGGTAGCGTTGTTTAGCGCCATGGTCGCCGTCCGAGCAACGCCGCCAGGCATATTAGCCACACAGTAATGCACAACATCATCAACAATATAGGTTGGATCTTGATGGGTTGTTGCGTGGGAGGTTTCAAAACAGCCACCCTGATCAATCGCCACATCAACCACCACAGCACCCTTCTTCATACGACGAATAATATCCCGTGTCAGCAACTTCGGCGCCGCAGCACCTGGAATAAGTACAGCACCAATGACCAAATCGGCCTCCAGCGCATACTCTTCAATCGCCGCGACTGTCGAATAAACACAGCGCGCACGACCTTCATACTTTGCATCCAACTGGCGCAAACGTGAAATAGAGCGATCGAGAATAGTCACATCAGCACCCATGCCCACAGCCATCGCCGCCGCATTGTCACCGACCACACCACCGCCGATCACCAACACCTTAGCTGGCGCCACACCAGGCACACCGCCCAGCAACACACCGCGGCCGCCCTGCGCCTTTTCCAAATGATAGGCACCCGCCTGCACCGACATACGGCCAGCCACTTCCGACATCGGCGCCAGCAGCGGCAACCCACCCTGGTTGTCCGTCACCGTTTCATAGGCGACACAAGTAGCACCCGACTTCACTAACAATTCAGTCTGCTTAGGGTCCGGCGCCAAATGCAAATAGGTGTACAAAATCTGCCCATCGCGCAACATTGCACATTCGTTTGGTTGCGGCTCTTTGACCTTAATAATCATCTCTGCCTGAGCGAAAATTTCTGCCGCAGTCGCCGCAATCTCGGCACCCGCAGCGATATATTCTTCATTGGAGAAATCAATCCCCGCGCCAGCATTGTTCTCCACCAAGACACGGTGGCCACGGGCCACAAGCTCAACCACCGAGGAAGGAATTAAACCTACACGGTACTCATGATTCTTAATTTCCTTCGGAACACCAATCAACATCGCCAA
>OBNN01000043.1_pt1 | contig 19752 bp, 27 predicted proteins | sample 1470811 | NCBI WGS metagenome assembly OBNN01 (sample SAMEA3275570, study PRJEB22092) | marine metagenome | biome: Estuarine Biome; feature: Surface Water; material: Coastal water | collected 2014-06-21T11:15:00+00 | depth 1 m
AAGTAAATGAAAGATATCGTCACAGAAGAAATGATTGAAGAGGCACTCGACTCTATTATGGACGGCAACGATCCTGGTGTAGAAGCTTTAGCCAAACTTGCATTTGATTTGAAAAAAGAGAATGATACATTGCGAAAAGGTCTTGAAATCTATGAGCGTGAGCGTAATCGTTTTAAACACGCCAAACCGGAAATGACTGAAGAACAGTATGACGAAGCAATGTACGAACTAGATGATATGTTTCTTGCTGGTGAGATAGGTTATGCTGACTATATAAAAGGGTTCAGAGACCTAAACGAGAAGTACAGAGAAGGAGAAACGAATGACTGACCGTAAATTCACACCACCAACAGAGTTTCCCGCTGAGTATGTCGATGGATATGGGTGTAAGGTCACTATCTTGGGGCGTTCTTATTACAACAAAGAGAGACCTCTGGTAGGTTTTGATGACGAGGGCTGCGCCTGTAATTACGCAGAAAACGGGGCTTATTGGCCTGATGATGGGGGTAAATATGACCTTCACGACATCCAAAAGCGCATCACAACGTGGCACAACGTCTACGAGGGTTGGGTCGGGGCTTCAAATAAAGTGAACCGTGGGGCTACAGAAAGCCGCCTCTGCGTCTACCGCATTGAACGTAACGAGGATGGTAGCAACCCTGAGATATTCGTGGAGGAGGCGTGATGACTGACGGAAACACGCACCTAGACGAGAGAGAAGACTGGGACGCACTGCAAGAGGTCACGACAGAGCTTGAGCAGGCAGAGGCACGTATTGAGGAATTGGAAGCCAAGCTGGCGAAGGCGGAGGCTAAGATTATGGAACTGGAAGAGTATAAATGGATGTATGAGGACTTGTGCAAATGAGTGACTATAACGTAACCCGCAGCGCAGCTAATAAGGTCACAGACCGCTTTAGCCGTATGTTGCGTGACCTAGAGGATGACTTCGAAGAAGAGATTGTAGTGTGTAGCCTGATGAAGTATTACAACCTATGCTCAGTACCCGTTGAGGACGAGGACGGGGTGGACATGGGTGTAGATGAAGACCTACTGTGGGCTATTGAACGTGTATTACAGGACTTCATGGCTACACCTGACTTCAACGATTGGATGCTTACCGTTAAAGGTAAACGACCAAGAAAATGCGGAGATTAACCCCTGTATTTACCGCAAATGGTAAGGAGAATGTAAGCTTCGTGCTACATATTTAGCAATTATGACTTACACGCACTACAAACACGCAAAAGACGGAGAATAGCTATGGATGACATTTGCCCTTCATGTAGAGAGCCGCTAGATTATCCATCAGGAGATGGTTGTGCGGCCATGACTAAGCATACGGACGGAGCCTTTAATAAGGAAGACCCTTTGTTAAACCTTACACTTGACACTGACGAGCTAGGTATCTGGCTAATCACAGATGGAGTAGGGGAGACACAACAACTAGGGCATATCTCTTGGAGAGAAGTCGCCCGTGGTGTACAACAGGCTTTGCTACAGGAGAACTTCCTGATTGCACTAGCTTTAATGGATAAGGACTTACTATGAGTGAAAATGAGACTGACATTATCAATAAGCCTAATCACTATGCTCGCTGGGTGATACAGCCGCTGACGTACGTCATGGCTAACGGCATGGAGTTCTGGCGTGGCAACATCATCAAGTATTCCACCCGTGCAGGCTACAAGCAATATGACGGTATGACTATGTGGGAGAGTGAGATCGTAGACCTACGCAAAGCCATCCGTAACGCAGAGGCACGTATTGAACAGATCGAACAACACCAAAGAGAGTTAGGCTAGATGTTCACCATTGAGCATGAGTATGATAACACATTCATTGTATTGATGGATGAGGAAGGCCAGCATGAGGATATGCTGGTCATACTTCATGATACCTACAAGGTTGCCATTGCCCAGTGGAGTGAAGATAGTGATTGCTATGTTGGCATGTTTATGACATACGCCATGTTACAGGATGTAGCCAAGGCACTGAACCTGCCAGAGGGCGTCTACCACAAAGAAGAAACAAAGGGGACTACACAATGATGGGAGCATTCTACGGGGTATGTATCATGTACCTGCTAGGTGTTGTTGTACAGGCGGATAGCTTGGTAAGCGAATGGGAGACAGACGACGAGGCAGAGGAACATGCAGGTGAGTACAAGCTAGAGCTTATGTACATCCTGGCCTGGCCCTTCATAGCGCTGCTTGTGATTGCATCTATTGTAATCTCAAACATCGTTGACCTGATCTGGAAAGACAAAGGAGAAAAGAAATGATGGAACTGGCACTGCTGCGTACACTACTCAGCAAAGACTTCTATGATCAACACAAGGGTATCCGATGCCCTGACAACATCTTCTCGAAGGATGTACGTAAGATCAAACAGACTGTAGACATGGCTATGGAGGCATACGAGAAAGACCTAACTGTGTCTGACGTAGAGGCCCTGTTCTACACCACCAACCAGAGCATGACTACTGCTAACAAGACAATCTACGCTGACCTGTTTAAGCGTATGGGTAAGGCAGACCCGATCAACCAAGAGATTGCTGAGACAACCCTGTCAAAGATGTTCCAGCAGTATGTAGGTGAGAAGGTAGCCAACCTTGGCTTTGAGTTCGTTAATGGCACACAGACAAACATTGAGCCACTACGTGCCCTGCTTGACCAGTACAATGACAACTTCACGCCTAACATCAAGGTCAAGTGGGATGACATCAGCATGGACACACTCATGCAGGCATCAGAGCTTGAGACACAGTGGAAGTTCAACATAGCAAGCCTTGCACGTAAGGTAGAGGGCGTAAGCGGCGGTCACTTGCTTGTCGTAGCTGCACGTCCTAACACGGGTAAGACAACCTTCCATGCTTCTATCATTGCTGGGCCTGATGGCTTTGCACACCAAGGAGCCAAGTGTGTGGTCCTGTGTAACGAAGAGAGCTACGAGCGTGTAGGTGCACGTTACCTCTGTGCCGCTACAAACATGTCCATTGACGAGATCAAAGGTAACTACGCCCTTGCTGCTGCACGTTATGAGCCAGTGCGTAAGAACATTCGTATCAAGGACAGCACAGGCAAAGACATGGCATGGGTTGAGTCTATCGCTAAGACAGAGCGCCCTGACATTCTTATCCTCGACATGGGTGACAAGTTCGCAAGCAAGACCAGTGACAAGTCAGACGTATATCTCAAGGAAGCAGCTATCCATGCACGTAACATTGCTAAGCAATACAAGTGCTGTGTAGTCTGGATGTCACAGCTGTCTGCTGTAGCTGAGGGTAAAGTCTATGTGGACCAATCAATGCTGGAAGGCTCAAAGACAGGTAAGGCTGCTGAGGCTGACCTCATGGTACTGATCAGTAAGAACCCACTTGTTGAGGGTGCGGATGAACAAGACACCCAGCGCCACTTGAACATTGCCAAGAATAAGCTTAAGGGTGGCTGGCATGGTGTGGTACACTGTGAGCTTGATGGTGCTAGAAGCCTCTACACCGTATAGAAAGGAGAGACTATGAAGCTTGTACTAGACGTAGAAAACGATGTGCTAGAACGTAATGGACGCAATCACCTAGACCCTTACGAGCCATCCAATAAGCTTGTACAGGTTGGTATGCTGGACGTAAACAACCCAGCGCAGAAGCATATCGTCAACATCGACCACAAAGAGAAGAAGGATCACTCAGGCGCTGGGCGTAAGCTGGTGCAGGACATTCTCGACATGACCACACTACTTATCATGCACAATGCTCAGCATGACTTGATGTGGCTGTGGGAGTGTGGCTACAAGTATGATGGTGACATATATGATACCATGCTTGCTGAGTACATCCTGCTTCGTGGTCAGAAGCAACCTCTGTCTCTGTCTGCGTGTGGTGAACGCCGTAACTTGACGGTGCAGAAGGATGACACACTCAAGCGTTACTTCAAGGAAGGATACAGCACCAGTGAGATACCTTTATCTGAGCTTAGCTTTTACCTTGGGTGTGACCTCGACCTTACTAGGGAGTTGTACCTTGCCCAAGAAGCTGACTACGCAAAGGCTGAGTCCGCCTCCCTTTGTAACATCAGAAGAATTACCAACGACACCTGCAAGACCCTCACCAGAATGTATATGTCAGGGGTCAAAGTGGATAGAGAAGCCCTCAACGATGTACGAAGAGAGTTCGAACTAGAGAAGGCAGACATTGAGACACGGTTGCAGAACCATGTGCGTAACCTTATGGGTGACACACCAATCAACCTTGGCTCACCAGAGCAGATGTCACAGGTTGTATTCAGCCGTGCCATGATCAACAAGAAGGAGTGGGTTCCTCTGTTTGACTACGCCAAGACAGATGCAGACTTCAAGTCTATCATCAAGAGCAACATGCGGCTGCTGCGTAAGACACAGGCTTTCACCTGCCCTACCTGTGAGGGTACAGCTAAGGTGTATCGCATTAAGAAGGATGGCACTAAGTTTGCACGTCCCAACAAATGCAAGGACTGTGATGCACGTGGGTATCAACTCAAGCAGCTTAACGAGTTGGCAGGGCTTGGGTTCACACCACCCAGCAAGACATGGGTATCAGCTAATGGCTTCAGCACTGGTAAGGACAACCTCGACGTTCTTATCGCCACTGCTAAGACAAAGAAGATGGACATGGCGTTGGAGTTTCTGACGGACCTCAAGCGTTTGTCTGCTGTGTCTAGCTATCTGTCCAGCTTTGTTGGCGGTATCACTGACTTCACTAAGGAGGATGACATACTTCACGTATCACTTACACAGCATATCACTGCAACTGGTCGCTTCTCTGGGCGCAACCCTAACATGCAGAACATGCCTCGTGGTGGTACATTCCCTGTGAAGAAGGTGTTTGTATCCCGCTGGGAGGGTGGCTACATCATGGAGGCTGACTTTGCTCAGCTTGAGTTCCGTGCTGCTGCTTTCCTGTCACAGGATGCTGTTGCTATTCAGGAGATTGCTACAGGCTTTGACGTACACAGCTACACAGCCCAGGTTATCACTGATGCTGGACAGCCAACGTCACGACAGGCTGCGAAGGAACACACGTTCGCACCCCTGTTTGGTGCTACTGGTTACGGCAGAAGTAAGGCGGAGGAGGCCTACTACATACACTTCAATGAGAAGTATGAGGGTGTCGCTGCTTGGCATAAGAGCCTTGCTGACGAAGCCATTCGCTTCAACAAGATTACTAACGTCAGTGGTAGGCAGTATGCTTTCCCTGATGTAACTCGTCGTCGTAATGGCTCAGTAAGCCACTTCACGATGATCAAGAACTACCCAGTTCAAGGCTTCGCAACAGGTGACGTTGTACCTATTGTGTTGATTGAAATGGAGAAACGACTGATGCCATACCAGTCTCGCATCGTAAACACAGTACACGATTCATCTGTAATTGACATACACCCCGACGAGAGAGACATTGTTATTGACATCATCGAAGACATGAATAACGGCCTGAATGATCTCATTGAGAAGGAGCTTGGGGTTGTTATGAATGTTCCACTACTATTAGAAGCTAAGATCGGGCCGAATTGGCTTGATGTACAAGACGTTTAATGGTATAACTACGCTTCCTGTAGCTCAAGAAAAGGAATATCTTATGAGCAATGAACTGACTACATCAAACTACGACAACATGTCTATCGAAGAGATGATGGGCATCACAACATCTGGTGGAGGTGGCCCATCAGTAGCACGTGTACGCCAAATCCAGAAGGCTACAATGGGTGAGATTGAAGTCAACGGCAAGATGATCAAGACAGAGGTTGTCGGCGTTGGTGTATATGGCATCACACTCCCTGATGGTACAGAGGTTGTCGCTGAGGGCGTAGACATTCGTGTCTTTGCTGTCCGTCAGCAGTTCCAGCGCTGGGATGCAGATGCTAACATTACGCAGAAGACTGTCATGGCAACGACACTCAACCAAGACCTGAAGGATACAACAGGTCGCTTCAACCTTGGTCGTCCATCAGGTTACGTACAGGACTTCAATGCCCTGCCTGAGTCAACCAAGGAGCTTATGCGTAGCATCACACGTGTACGTATCGTCATGGGCCTTATCACTGTTGAGAACCCCATGAATACTAATGGTGAGCCTCTCGACGTTGAAGTCAAGGACGTACCCTTTGTACTCGAAGTCAAGAACCGTGACAGCCTCAAGGCTATTGACGATGCATTCAATGCACTCAAGCGTAAGAATGTACTGCCGATCATGGGTACAATCACTCTTGGTTATGAAGCTAAGACAACACCAACAGGCGTCAACTATGGTGTCATCACCACTGAGGTCAAGGGTACTGTTGAGCTTCAACAGGAAGACCAAGACATGCTGCGTAACTTCATGGACTACATTGAGTATGTCAATGGTTATGTACTTAGCAAGTGGGACGAGAAGCACGTGCAGGGTATCTCAAAGGACGATGCAGACTTGGTAGCAGGTCTTGTAGACATTGAGGGTTCAGGCGAATGAACCACCCAGCAGAGCTAAAGGTCTTTGACTTCTTGCAGAAAGCTCTTGCTGGTGAGACTACTATGACAGAGGAGGTGGCCGAAAAGGTCGCCTCCGATGTTAAGGCTGCTCTATTTAAGCAGTTCGATAGTGGCCCACGAGATGAGTTCCGACTGCGTATGTCCAACATTGGACGCCCTAAGTGTCAGCTGTGGTTCGACAAGAATGACTCAGCAGACAAGACACCCTTCCCGCCACACTTCCTGATGAACATGCTTATTGGTGATATCACTGAGGCAGTCTTCAAAGGGGTACTACGTGCAGCGGGTGTGGAGTTCCAAGACAGTGACTACGTAACGCTTGAGTTGTCTAACGGCAAGAAGATCAAGGGTGAGTACGACATGATCCTGGACGAGAAGGTAGACGACATCAAGTCAGCCTCACCCTGGTCCTACAACAACAAGTTCGAGGACTTTAACACACTCAACGACCACGACAGCTTCGGCTACGTAGCACAACTCGTAGGTTATGCAGCTGGTGCAGGCAAGGGTGTGGGTGGCTGGTGGGTCGTCAATAAAGGCAATGGTGAGTTCAAGTATGTAGACGCCTCTAACGTAGATGCAGAAGCGAAGCTGAAAGACATCGAAGCCCTTACAGACTACCTCGACAATGATATGCCTTTTGAGCGGTGCTATGCTCCTGTGCCTGAGACATATCGTAAGAAACCAAGTGGCAACCTCAAGCTAAACACTGAGTGTGGTTTCTGTGCCTACAAACATAAGTGCTGGCCTACACTCCAGACGCTTGAGTCTAAGGTATCAGCAGCTAAAGAGAAGCCTCTGGTAGACTATGTATTGCTTGTAGAAGGATAATAGAAATGGCAAAAGTAACTATCAATGACATTGTGTATGAGACAGATGACTTTACGGAGGCACAGATGTCTGCATTCAATGAACTTCGTATCAACCAAGATGAACGAGATCGTGCGTCCTACCGAATGCATCTTCTAACTGAGCGTTCTAAGTACCTTACTTCTGTGTTCTCACCAGAGCATGATGAGGGGGAGTAGGATTGGCTAGAGGCCCACGCAGACACAATAAGCGGGCTTACCGCAGCGGCTCAGAGGGGAAACTTTCTGAGTCGTTGGCTAAGGTCCAAAAGGAAGTACGGTACGAGAAGTTAAAGGTGGAATGGGAAGACCTAGCGTACAGGACATACACCCCTGACTTCGAGTTAGACAATGGTATCATCATTGAATACAAGGGTCTGTTTGAACCTGCTGATCGACGTAAGCATCTGCACGTGAAGGCACAACACCCTGACCTAGACATTAGGTTTGTATTCTATAATGCCCTAGCTAAGATCAACAAAGGCTCCAAGACACGCTACTGTGACTGGGCTGACAAGCATGGTTTTAAGTGGGCACACAAGGATATACCAGATGAGTGGTTGACAGAACCAGGAAAACCTCGTACTGAAACAAATATCACGTATAAACATGAAAGGCACGAAACATGGGATACCCGTTCAAAGAAAACCAAGTAGCTCTTGTATTTGATGCAGCACTAGACGAAAGCGGCGATCTGACGGGTGAGATGGAGATGCTTATTGCGTTCCCTGGTGACTCTGCTATGAGTGATGCGTCTCGTATGATCATGATTGATATCACTACCATGCTCTCTGCCTTCCTGTCATACTCACAGGACAAGGATGAGTTGCTAGATGCAGTAATGCAGTACAGAGATGACTACCTCTCAGCGAATAACAGAGAGGGTTTCACTATTGATACACCAACAATGGGGTCAGCGTAATGTCAAAAGAGTTCCGTGTTAGCTTTATGATAAAAGTAGACAAGAGCAACAACATACTATCATCATCTGAAGCAGATCATGCAGAGGATGTACTAGACCTGATCAGCGATGTGTTCTACGATGTAGATGACGTTAAGATCACACGATTAACCGTAACAGAGGAGAAAGACTAATGTTGACTGGAGAGGACTTAGACTATATTGGTTACAGTAAATGGGTAGAGGGTAAAATCATGACAGAGGGTGGTGATCGTGTAGTTGAAAACACCCTTGGGCTTGTAGGTGAAGCAGGTGAAGTGGCAGAGAAGATCAAGAAGCTAATTCGAGATGATACACGCTTCAATGACAAAGACATTCTCAAAGAGCTAGGCGATGTATTGTTCTACGCTACAGCACTAGCGAACTTCTACGGCGGTAACTTGGAAGTACTCGTCGGCATGAATGTAGAAAAACTGGATGGGCGACAGGCCCGTGGAACACTAAAAGGATCAGGAGATAATAGATGAGCAACCTACTACCCACAGACTACCAAGCCTTCATCCACACGTCACGTTATGCACGTTGGCTGGATATGGAAGGGAGAAGAGAGACATGGAGTGAGACCGTAGATCGTTATATCAACAACTTGGTTAGCAGCAAGATGACTGCTGAAGAGGCTGATGCGTTGCGCTTTGCCATCATGGACCTGTCTGTCATGCCTTCTATGCGGGCGTTGATGACAGCTGGCCCAGCGCTTGAACGTGACAACACAGCGGGCTATAACTGTAGCTACCTACCCGTAGATGACCCTAAGTCATTCGATGAAGCTATGTTCATCCTGCTCTGTGGTACAGGTGTTGGCTTCTCTGTAGAACGTCAGTTCATCAGCAAGCTCCCTGAAGTACCTGAGTTGTTCGACAGTGAGACTAATGTTGTTGTCAAGGACAGCAAGGAAGGTTGGGCTAAGGCTCTGCGTCAAGTGTTGGCACTCCTGTGGTCTGGTGAGATTCCTAAGTGGGATGTGTCACGTGTACGTCCAGCTGGCGCTAAGCTTAAGACGTTTGGTGGTCGGGCATCAGGCCCAGCGCCCTTGGTTGACTTGTTTAACTTTGTGATCCGTGTGTTCAAAGATGCACAGGGCCGTAAGCTGTCTTCACTTGAGTGCCACGACATCATGTGTAAGATTGGTGAAGTTGTAGTTGTAGGTGGTGTCCGCCGCTCAGCTATGATCTCCCTGTCCAACTTGAGTGATGACCGTATGCGTCACGCTAAGTCTGGTAACTGGTGGGAAAACAACCCGCAACGTGCCTTGGCTAACAACTCTGTAAGCTACACTGAGAAGCCTGACAGCCTCAGCTTTATGCGTGAGTGGATGGCACTGGTTGAGTCTGGCTCAGGTGAACGTGGTATCTTTAACCGCCAAGCATCTAAGGTACAGGCAGCTAAGAATGGCAGACGGGATGCTGACTATGACTTTGGGACCAACCCGTGCAGCGAGATCATCTTACGTCCATACCAATTCTGTAACCTTACGGAAGTAGTTGTACGTGCAACTGATACTATTGAGAGCCTATCAGAGAAGGTACGTCTGGCTACTATTCTGGGTACAATCCAGTCTAGCTACACCAAGTTCCCTTACCTGCGTAAGATATGGCAGCGCAACACAGAGGAAGAGCGGTTGCTTGGCGTGTCTCTGACTGGCATCATGGATAACCCTTTGATGACAACTAAGAACAAGGGCTTGGAGAACACTCTTGAACACCTTAAGGCTATTGCTGTCTCTACGAATGCTGAGTGGGCTGAGCGCCTTGGCATCCCTGTGTCTGCTGCTATTACATGCGTCAAGCCTAGTGGTACTGTATCACAGCTGGTTGATTCCGCTTCTGGTATTCATGCACGTCATAGCCCTTACTATATCCGCACAGTACGAGGTGACAACAAAGACCCATTGACACAGTTCATGATTGATCAGGGCATCCCTAATGAGCCTGACGTTATGAAGCCTGATAGCACAACAGTGTTCAGCTTCCCTATGAAGTCACCTGCTAAGGCTGTCACTACATCAGACCTTACAGCTATTGAGCAGCTTGAGATGTGGCTTGCGTATCAGCGCAACTGGTGTGAACACAAGCCATCTGTGACTATCAACGTCAAAGCAGATGAGTGGTTCGAGGTAGGTGCTTTCGTGTATAAGCACTTCGATGAGATGTCAGGCGTATCCTTCCTGCCGTACAACGAACATACCTACCAGCAAGCACCATACCAAGAGGTAGGCAAGTCAGACTACAACATCTTGCTGTCATGTATGCCTAAGAGTATTGACTGGGCTAAGCTTTCAGAGTATGAAGCTGAGGATAACACAGCTGGTAGTCAGACATTAGCTTGCTCTGGTGACAGCTGTGAGATTGTTGACTTGACGTAAGACTAACACCTGAGCATGTGTATAAACTGCTCGATTACTCTATGGCGTAAAGATCATAACAACTGAAAGGACTAACATGCAGAAGTACGTAATGTTAACTCAGGATAACTGTAAGTACTGTACTGCAGCGCTGGGGTTACTTAAAAGTCACGGCTATGAGGTTACACTATATGATGTATCTGAAAGGCATAACAACTCTACTGTTGCTGCGCTTATTGTTACCAAGACTGTACCGCAGATATACGACCCTGATGGTAAGTTCATTGGAGGTTACACAGAATTGAAGGAACACTTAGATGCAACAGCCTGATCTGTTTGGATATGAAGAAGAGTCCTACACTATAACGTCTGATACAAGGAGATGTAGTCTATGCAAAGAGCATCTACCTATTTCTCGTTTTGGCGGAATGGGTAACACTGGGAAAGGGACGCCAGTCTACCAGGGCTATTGCAAACCCTGTATGAGCAAGAGGACTGCCAACATATATCGCATCAAGAAATCTGCACCTCCTGTACCCAAGAACTGTGAGTGTTGCGGCGTAGATTTCTCTAGTGTATCAAAAAAGAATACTCATATGGATCACTGTGAAGTGACACAGGCGTTTAGGGGGTGGCTTTGTGCACCCTGTAACATGGGTATAGGCAATCTGGGAGACTCCCTAGAAGGCGTAGAAAAAGCTGTAGCTTATTTAAGGAAGCACTATGAAAAAGACTGAACAGTCTGACAAACAAACACGCACTCGTCGCAAGACGAACTACAAGGGTGCTAGCAGTAAGCCTACATCAGGTATCGTACCTAAGACGGACAAGCAGGGTGAGCTACTCAAGGCCCTACGTGAGTCTAATCATGTGTTTGTACTAGGGCCAGCAGGTACAGGTAAGACTTATGTTACCGCTACCGTGGCTGCAGATGCATATACACTCAAAGAGATTGACCGCATCATCATCACACGCCCTCACATTGCTGTAGGTAAAGACATCGGGTTTCTCCCTGGCACACTAGAAGAGAAGACATACCCGTGGGCACTACCTGTACTGGACGTTCTGGTTAAGCATCTAGGCAAGGGCGCTGTGGATACAGGCATCAAGAATGGCAACATTGAGATGGCTCCACTGGCACTGATGCGGGGTCGTAGCTTCGAGAGTGCTTTTATCATCGTTGATGAAGCTCAGAACATCACTACACATGAGTTGAAGATGCTGTTGACACGTGTAGGTGAAGGCAGTACGATTGTACTCAATGGTGATGCTCAACAGTCTGACCTGAAAGAAGCTGATGGCCTGTCGAAAGTTATCCATCTAGCGAAGAAGCACATGCTGCCTGTACCTATCATTGAGTTCACACTTGATGACATTGTACGTAGTGACATCTGTGCACAGTGGGTAAAGGTGTTCTACAAGGAGAGGTTGTGATGGCACAAACCAAGGAAGAGAAAGCAGCGTATAATAAAGCTTGGTATGAAGCTAATAGGCAGAAGAAGTTAGCTTATAATAAAGCTTACCGTGAAGCTAATAAGGAAGAGGTACGAGCTACCAAAGAGGCTTATTATAAAGCTAATAAGGAAGAGGTACTAGCTTACCACGAAGCCTATTATGAAGCTAATAAGGAAGCAGTGCTAGCTAAAAATAAAGCCTATTATGAAGCTAATAAGGAAGCAGTGCTAGTTAAACATAAAGCTTGGCGTGAAGCTAATAAGGAGGAGCTACGAGCTTACAGAAAGGCTAATAAGGACAAGGTGCAAGCTTCTAGGGCAAGGCGTAGAGCAGCAAAGATCAATCAGGTACCTGTACACTTGCGTGACTGTACCACCGAAAAGCAACGTATTGTGCAAATCTACAAACTGCGTAGCCTCCTAAGCAAGGCTACAGGCATACAACACCACGTAGATCACATGTGGCCTTTAGCTGACGGTGGTCCTCACTGGAGTGGTAACTTACAGGTAATACCCGCAGAGGAGAACTTGAGAAAGAATGCCTCTGTATGTGAAGACATCAAAGCTACAGTCATACAAAGTCTGTACTCCTTTGAGTCTGATAGGCCTATCTAATGTGTTGACTTTATGCCACACCTAGTGTAATATCTTCTCAAGGTCAACATTAGGTGTTACTACAATGAATCTGGAACAAGAAGCAAAGGACTTTATGATGGGAAAGCGTAAGGAGTTTAAAGAAGCTCTAGTGGATGCAACAGCAGACATGGCAGACTTCGTGTATGACAACCTGCATGACTCTGATGAACGACAGGAAGCTATTAACCTATTGAAGAGCTTTGAGTTGTGGGCATTGGAAGCAGTACGACAGCACGGCATTAAGTAAAAAGACTATCAAGCACAAACTATAAAGGGGGCCACTTAATTGTGACCCCCTCTTTTGTTGTAGCTATATGTCAGTGCTTAGTCGGCAGCTGTGACCTTGCCACGTACCTTCTTCTCAAGTTTACCTGCTTGGATATACCACAGGAGCAGTACAGACCTACGTGAGTCCTTCTCTGCTTCGTCATACTGATCGGAGTTACCAATCTCAGCAAGTGCCTCCTTGATCTCTTTACCTTCAAACTTGTAGCGGTAAGCTACATCAGCCCAAGCAGCGTCAGCATCACGCTTCTCCTGTGGACCCATAGCAGTAAACTCACCACGTACATACGCATTGAAGTCTGACTTGTAGGCGTCATTCTTAGATGCAAAGTCTGTCAGGATATTCCTGGCAATCTTACGCTTCTTCGTTAGGACGTTCGTAATCCTTTCCTCCAGCATCTCCTTCTTGCGATATACATCGGCACTCTTATATCTAGGATCACCGTTAATGAATGACTCTGCTTCCTCTGCCAGAGACCCCTGTGCAATCTGTTGTGTGAACAACTCAAGAGCATTGTTCTTCTCACGGTAAGGGTTGTAGATTGTGAACGGATCAATGTTAAGCTTAGCCATCTCACGCTTGAGAGCATTAGGTGGTGCACTCTTAGTGAAACCTGTGATCTGCTTCAACAGAGGGTCCAGCTGACGGATAGGGCCATCACCAAATACATCATGTCGTACAACGTCATAGCCTGTGTCTTGGTTGTCTGGGTCCATCATCTGAAAGTGAGTACGTGTGGAGCTACCCATGAACTTCATGAGGCCTTCCATCTGTGTCGTACCCATGTCGATACCTGTGATGTCCTTAAACGTAGACGACATTTCATTCAAGTTAAAGTCTGCAAGGTTCTTAGCAAAGCGGCTATACAGATAAAGGGCAGGGCTACGTGGTCCACCCGCATCAGCAAGAGATACTGTAGCATCTAGTGTCTGTGGGAAATAAGAAGCTCGTGGATCATACTGACCGTAGAAGTCTTTAACTACAGCAGCAGGGTACATGAATGTACTGAAGTAATCACCAAACACCTTAACAAGCGGTTGGTAATTAGGCTTACCATCGACGATGCTCTGTGCTGTAGCTGTTACCTCGTCAATAATTGTACCACCAGGCCTGAACTCTGTACCGATAGTGAGCTTAGACAGGTTCTTGAGCAGCTTTTTAGGCTCATCCCAATCACTAGGCATACCCATAGACACACGTGTGAGTACATTGGTGACGTAATGCATAGGCGCAGTTGGACCCATAGCTGCCTGTGCGTTTGTGACCTCACCTGATACAAGCTGGTCCTCAAACCAATTCAAGCCTTGCTCAATGTTATCCTTTTGGTACATATAGGCCGATCCAAACACAGCAGCGCCTGTAAGCTGTTTAGCTATGTCTTCTTGGGTAAGATCACGGCCCTTGTACGCAATGTTAAGCACAGAGTAGTCCTTAATGAACTTCGCCTGTGATGCAAGATAACGAGGGAACGGGATAATAGTAGTTGCACCAGAGCGATGTATCCACCCGATAGTCTTGTTCACGACCTTGCTCGTCTCACTTGCATCCTTACCGCCAAACCTACGCTGGAACGTGAAACCTAAACTATCATCCAGAGCCTTCTTGATAATATCCTCAGGTATCTCACTCATCATGCCCTTTTCCATGTACTCAGCAAGTGAAGCACCCTGGAGTTTAAGCTCACGGTCAATAGTACCAGCTACTACAGCCTTCTTGAAGATATGGTCAGACATAGTGTTGAGTGTGTTTACAAACGTACCTGCTTTAGAGAGTGCTGTGTCACGTACTACACCTGCCTCAGCCTGTGCAGCCTCCATGAATACCTTCTGGATAAGCTCAGGAGCGTCTTGACGTAGCATCTCTACTGCTGCTTCAGCTACATACTGGTCACGTAAGAGGTATTTAGCAATGTCTGCTGAACCATCAAGTGTAGCAGCCGCTGATTCTTTACCTGTAACTGCACGGATCATAGTGAGATTGAACTGATCCATCATGTCGATGCCAGTCATAGCAACACCAAAGATGTTGTTCCGCATGGTTGTAGCAGGCTGTGAAGTCATAAAGGCACGACGAGCGTCTTCCCAATTCCGTGCAGAACGTACTATGCGCTTACTACGTGTCAGTTGCAACTGTGCATCACTCAGTGCTTTAGCGTCCTCACCAGACAGAGTAGACATGCCCATGTCGTACAACTCGTCTAACTTATCCTTGAACTTACCTGCAGCTTCACTAGCTTCTTTGCCTGTGAGCTTCTTACCTGCAGCAGTCTTGAATTGCTTCTGTTGTACAAGTATACGAGCAGCCTCAGATACCTCAGCAGCATACACAGCAGATAGCTGCCTACGTGATAAGCCATATTTGTCTGCTACAGTGTCAAAGATAAACTCGCCATCACCCTCATCAATACGACGAGCAAGGTACTCAGTGATACGCTGGCCCTTCTCAGGCTTAACACCTAGCTGACGTGCCAAGTCTACAGATGCTGCACCTAAACGCTGGATTGTACCACGGTCTAGTCCACCAATAAGTCCATCAGGCAAGTCTTCACTAAGGATATCTACCTTAGCAGCCATACCTTCCTCGACAAGCTTAGGGTCAATAGCTGCCATCAACTTGTCTTTACTGAACCTGATGAACTTACGTCCTTCTGTTGTCTCGTTCAGCTTCTTGAGGTCTTCTACGGCACGGGTAGTAGTCTCAGCCATACGAGCAGCCTTAGCGGTATCACCCTTCTGGAGCGTCTCAACCATACGTGCAGCACCCTTGTACTGCTGTCGGGCAGGGATAGCATAGGCTGCACCACCTGCCGCACCACCCAGCGCACCTGCAAGTGCAATGTTACCACCACTCACTTCATAGTCTTCACCGATAGAAGCGCTAGCATCCTTCTTGATAAGCTCTGTGCCAAGCTGAGATGCAGCTGCAATACTGCCCTCAAAGGCTACATCAAGAAGCCCTCGCTTGATAGAGTGCTTAGCTACCTGCTTCAACGCCTGTTTAGAGCCTTCCTTAGCGGCCTGTACAGCAGCAGAACCTGTACCACCTGTAAGCGGGAGCACAGCAGCTGATACATACGTAGATGGAGCAGTCAGGAAACCTTCAGCATAGTCACGAGCACCAGCAAAGCCACCATCCAGGATACCTTCACCCTTGGCATTATCGAAGGTGTTCATCAGACGTGCATACGCCTGCTTCTCATTCTCCGCTGTCTTGTCGTCCTTAACGTAGTAGTAGTCACGAGACATACTGACTTCGTTTGTATTCATGATACGGAAGTGCTCAAGTATCTCATAAGACACATCCTCTGGTGTAAGCTGCTTTAGCTCATCATCAGTCCAGCCCTTGCGTCTGCTCTTGAGGAAGGTTACAGCATCCTTGAGAAACGCAGGGTCACGCTTTAGGTCTGAGACCTTCTTACCCTTCATGTTCTCTGGGGTGTAGTACGTGTTTGGATCAGCCACTGTGGTATTCCTTATTGCTTAGCGAGGTTGTCAAACGTGCGCTTAAACACGTCTGCAAGCATGTCGATACTAACAGATGATCCTGCCAAAGTAAAGCTACCCAACTTGTCCTCATTCTCGCTAAACCAATCAGCCAAGGCTTGTTTGAACTCCTCTGGGCCATCCTCTGCGGTTACACCCATGTCCATCAAACCTGTGATAATGTCCTGACCATGCTCAGTTACAAGTTCTGGTGCAGTCATGACAGGCTTTGGTGCTGGCTCTTTTGGTTCTTCCTCTGGATCAGCAGCTGCATTACCCAAGATAGCATTAACAATAGGATCACCTGTACCAGAGCCTATATCCGTACCTGTATCCGTAGGTGTATACCCCTTAGTGTCTAATCTGCTGCTCAAAACATCATCATCAGACGGCATCTCACCTGTGAGGATAAGCTCAATGTAATCGTCTGTGAGCTTGCCGTTCTTCTGTATAGACTCTTGGATAAGCTCTAAAGCAGTGCCATCATTGATTGCAGTAGTCAGACGTTCCATTTCCTGAGGAGTATCTACTTCATTGGTTAGCTTGAGTAGAACACCTGTTCTGCTTGCCTCACCAATAATGCCAGACTCAGACAAGCCACGCTCTAGGTCAGCAACAGCAGTACCTGCTTTTCTTATCTTTTTGTCTGCTTCTGCACCGTCCTTAGAATCAAGCTGTTTTAGCAACTCTTCCTCATAAGTAAAGCTGCCATTAGCATCCATGTCTGCAAAAGTAGTCCCAAATCTACGGTAATACCTATCGGATGTATCTTGGTAATCTGAGTCTTTAAGGGTAGTAGTCTTAATGTCAAAGCCCTGTACACGCTCTACACCCTGAATAGGCTTATAGCCACTTCCTTGAGATGCTTCATACTGTACAATCTCGTTCACAGGCATACCCATATACGACATAGCCTGTAGTTGATCTTCTGCGGAGGCACGAGGGTCAAGCATCAGTGTATCTTTGAGGGCCTTACCCCATGAGCGGTTCTTGTGTGTTTCTGACTTATCGCCTGGCTTCTCGTTGACGTTACGTGCATAACCGAGGTAAATACTCTCAATGGCCTGCTCAGCTGTCATACCTTCTGGCAGTGCTACACCCTTAGGGATGTTGAGTGAACCAAGGAACTGAGACTTGTCTAGCTTAGAACCCTCTGGCAGAGCAGCCTGTGCCTTCTGTACTGCACCATATACAGCATTGATGTCGTAGTTCTGTGCGAGGGCAATAAACTCTTCCTCTGTAACACCAAACTGTGTCTTCATCTCACCCATGATCATCTGAGCATTCTTAGCTTCAGCCATAGACTGTGCAAGCTTAGGAGCACTGCGTTTAACAGTGTCCATCTGATTGCTGATCAATTCATCCATACGCTTCTGACGATCCTTGATATTGTCCTGCAAGCTTGTAGCAAACCCCTTGACGAGACCTGCGCTAAATGCACCTCTAATAGCCATCTTACATTTGCTCCTTTGCCATCAAGCCCTTAGGCATTACTTCTTCGTCTTGCTCTGGAGCTTCTACTACAGGCTCTTCATTTGTCATATCTTCCTCGACCTGCATGGCAATCTCTTGTCCTGCATCAGGCTGAGACACCTTGCCCGTACTCATAGCAAGCTTAGATGCCAGCTTACCCATACGTCTCTTCTTGGCTTCTGCATCCTTGTCACGGTAGTCTTCCATAGTCATCTTGTAGTCTAAACCAGATACATCAGCTAGAGTCTTGATCTGTGCCATGAGTAAGGGCTTAAGTACAAGCTTAACGTCAACAGTATGCATACCCTCCATGACACCTGTGCTGAGCATAGAGCCTACAACAACAGATACAGGAATGCCTATGTCAAGCATATCAAGGATATCATCAAGAACAGACTCATCGCCAAGCTTCTCCATGTACATCTCAAGTGCATCCATAGGGTCAGAATGCTTAGAGGGCTTCTCCCAGGGTGCATTACCTGGTTCAGCTGTGAGGGATTGGCCAGGGATAGGCCCGTCGAATGGTGTCATTGCCATTGTGTCTTACCTTATTTGGTGAAGCCAGCACCGAAGTACAGGCCTACGATAGCGGATACGATATGTGTGTCTAGGGGTGTGATAACGAAGCCTTGTGCGGCTTTCCAGTGGACTATCTCAGATGAGTTACCAAAGAGGTTCTTCCAGAACCCACCCTGTATCTCACTGTAGCCTACAATTACGCTGACTTCAGGATACCACACAGCTACAAGCTTTGGCAAGACAATAATAGAGAATACAGCTGACAAAGCAATCAGTCTACGTGTCCAAGCGAAGTGTGTGTCTGTCTTACCATGTTCACGTGCTGTGTTAGCTTGTGTGGCGTTGAACTGACCTCGTGCTAGGAGCATCTTGTTTTGCTCTGCTTTAGCCTTGAGGCTCTGACCCCATACAGACATGACCCCACCAAGAACGGTGGAGCCAAGCATCGTTATGAGTTCTAGTGGGAGACCTAGCATTAGACATCCATTTCTCTCGTAGCAGTCAGTACTGTAGCACCCCCGTCATTGTTTAGTTTTACAGGCTTCCTGCTTGTAGATACACTGTGAATGACGTTACCAGAAGCGTCCAAGTACTCAAACTTAGTGCCACCACTAGCCGTGGGTATCTGTTTGATCTTATCAATCTCTTCCGCACCAATGTCAGAAGCTGCTTTGTTCCAGTTCCACGCACGTCTCTTAGCTAGAGATATTAGGGATGCCTTTTCACCTGCTTTAGTTGTCATGCCAATGTAGGCTAATGAGTTCTTCATAGCAGCGGTAGCGTCTGCCTTATCACCAGAAGACCCAATAGTACCATTGTTGTAGTTTAAGTCTGTCATAGCAAACTTAACACTCTCAGGTAATGCATCCCATTTAGCTGCACCAAACTTAGCCTTAGCTTTATCTCTGTGTTTGAGAGCAACCGCTCCTGCAAACTCAGCATCAGAGCTGTAGTCTTCACGCTTAAGACCTAATGAGAACTTCACACCTAGTGCAGCTGTATCCTTACCTCCCTCTAGAGACTTATGAGGTTTTAACCCTTCATGCTCTTTGAGGTAGACCTGTGCATAGTTATCTGTGTAGTTTCTAAGCTCTGTAATAGGTAGAGCCTTGCCTTTCTCGTCCAGCCTACGGCTCATCAAACCGCCACTAGGGGTAGCTACTTCGGTAATCTCAGTTTCCGCAGTCACAGGTGCAGGCTCCTCTGTGGCTCCCCCAGCAGTAATACGAGTATTGGTAAGCTGCTCAACAAGA